>Ga0315909_10000298_pt1 | contig 65505 bp, 46 predicted proteins | sample LakEriMetagenome_11_FD_203527 | JGI IMG/M metagenome (GOLD analysis project Ga0315909, IMG submission 203527) | Freshwater fungal communities from buoy surface, Lake Erie, Ohio, United States - Buoy 2 MA125 | ecosystem: Environmental > Aquatic > Freshwater > Lake | place: USA: Lake Erie, Ohio...
AATCAGCTGGTGGGCTATGGCATCGTGGTGGGCCTGCAGGGTACGGGCGATGGCGCCCAGGTCGCATTTACGGTGCAGACCATACGTTCCATGCTCGTCAAGATGGGCGTAGGTCTGGATGGTCCGCTGTCCGACTTTGAAAGGGCCGCCGCCGCGGCAGGCCGTTTTGATGTGCAAAATGCCGCTGCCGTCATGGTCACTGCTGAATTACCTGCGATGGCCAAACCCGGGCAGCGCATCGATATCAATGTCGGCACGCTCGGCAAAGCGAGCAGCCTGCGTGGCGGTACACTCATTCTGACCAGCTTGCGTGGGGTCGATGGTGAAGTGTATGCGCTGGCACAGGGCCAGGTGAACACCACCGGTATTGATGCCAATGGTGCCGGCTCTAAAGTGGCCATCGGTGTGCCAACGTCTGCGCGCATCCCGAACGGTGCCACCGTCGAGCGTATGGTGGATACCCCTTTTGATAAATCCGAATTCATCGTACTCAATACACGCGAGCAGGATTTCACCACCACACGCGCCATTGTGGACGCCATCAACAAGAATTTCGGGGTTGGTACCGCCAGCGCCATGGATGGGGTTTCCATCGCTGTCCGCGCGCCGGTCGATATATCTCAGCGCGTTGCCTTCATGAGTATGATTGAAAATCTGGACGTCATTCCTGGTGAGGCACCCGCACGTGTGGTCGTCAACTCCCGTACCGGTACCGTCGTCATCAGTCGCAACGTGAAAGTCACCGCAGCAGCGGTGTCCCACGGCACGATTTCGGTCGCCATTGCTGCCACCAACGAGGTCAGCCAGCCGAATGCGTTTGCCGGTGGGCAGACAGCCGATGTGCAGAACGCCAACATCGCTGTGAACGAACCCAACAAACCGATGTTTCTGTTTCAGGCGGGTGTGGATCTGAGACAGATTGTGGATGCGATCAACCAGGTCGGCGCATCGCCCTCGGCCTTGATCGCGATTCTGGAAGCGCTTAAAAGCTCCGGTAGCTTGCGTGCCGAGCTGGTGGTGATCTGATATGACCGACGGCCTCAACAACTCGACACTGCAGTCCTCGATCGACTTCGCCGGTATGGGAAGTCTGCGTGGACAAGCGCAGCAGAAAACCGACAAGGCAACGCGTGAAACCGCGACCCAGTTCGAGGCTATGTTTATTCACGAGATGTTGAAGTCCATGCGTCAAACCATCGAGAAGAGTGATCTCAGTGGTTCTGATGCTGAAGATACGTTTCAAGAGATGTATGACCGCGAGCTGTCGCAAAATTTAGCCAAGCGTAATACGTTGGGCGTCGCAGACATGTTGGTCAAGCATCTCGATCGTGCGAAGGCACCGCAGCCGACCTTCGATGCAAAAGCGCAGCCGATGCCACTCCAGCAGGTGCAGGAGGGGATGGCCGTGCAACGTACTCAGACATCAATGCCGCTGGTACGTCCCGACAAATTCACACTCAAGCCCGGACGCGTTGCGCCCGTGCCCAACACCGGGGCTGAATAATGAGTGATCTCTTTACGATTGGCAGCAGTGGCGTTGGGGCTTACCAGCGGGCGCTAGGGACTGTGTCGAATAATATTGCCAACGTAGGGACCGAGGGGTACGTTCGCCAAGAGACAGTGTTGAATGAGAACATGCCCCGAAAACAGGGCAAAGTTTATCTTGGTACGGGCGCCAGTGTAGTCGCTATTCGTCGCGCCTACGACCAGTTCCTTGAACAGAATGTTCGAAACAGTACTAGTGAGCTGAGCACGCAATCTCCCATGATCGATTACACCAACCGTGTTATTGATATCATGGGAAGCGAAACCGTCGGTTTCAGTTCAGCGCTAGATAAATTTTTCGGCACGGCTCGAGCATTATCAGCTGACCCTGCCTCAACAATCCAGCGACAGCAATTCCTGCGTGATGCGGATGGTTTAGCGAGCCGTTTTCGAGAAATTTCAACCCAGCTTGGTAGTGTTGATAATGAAACGAGAGAAGCTATTCAGGTGCAGGTCGATAGTATCAACACGCTAGCCTCACAGCTTGCAGGCATTAACAAACAATTATTCCGGCAAACTCTCCTGGATCGCCAACCCCCAGATCTACTAGATCAGCGAGATCTCTTGCTAACCAAGCTCTCAGCGGTAGTAAAAACAACCGTAACAACACGCACGAATGGTGTAGTGGAGGTCAGTATCGGCAGCGTCCCTGATGCAGGAGGACTTGTGTCTGGCGACCGCTCTGTGCAGGTTGCTGCCCAATTTAGTGAGTCAGATTTGTCACGAGTTGCGATCATTGCTGATCCCTACAGCAAGACTCCTGAAGCGATTGTTGGGGTCGCCAGCGGCGAATTGGGCGGTTTGCTGAATTTTCGTGAACAAGTCTTGCAACCAGCTACAGAAGCTCTCAATCATTTAGCAAAAAACGTCGCCAGCGAAATCAATGCTGTACATACCAATGGTATGGATGCTTATGGCGATCTTGGTCAACCACTCTTCACAATCGACCCAACCAATCGTACCGATCCGGTTTCTGGAGAGCTACAGCGTATCGATCGGGCAGCGTCAGGTATTCGGCTTGCAATCGATGACCCGTCGAGGGTAGCCGCTGCCGCAATCTTCCGAGTGGTTGAAAATGAAAATAACCTCTCAGGTGCTGACGCTACGCTGAGCTTCTCCCCGACATACACGACCGCTGCACGACCGCTATCGCAAGTCTTGAAAAATAACCCGCATCCATCCGCGGGAATTATTGCCAAAACTGGCAGTGTGATTGGACAAATTCCAGTTGGTGCAGATAACTGGTCGTTGTACTTGAACGATGCGACCGGCAAACAAAACCTTCAGGTGTTTACGCGCGATGGGCGACAGCTAATGGGCTCACCCATTCTCAGCGAGGAAGAACAGGAAGCCCTGTTACGGCCTGAGCAGGGGTTCATTGCTGGCTCAACCTACTCGAATTTATATTTGAATAAATCGGGCGAATACGCCTACAAGCAGATGGGTCTATTCTATGGTGCCCAAGCTTTGCCCGGGAGTCAGTACTCCGACAATGCGGCTTTCACGTTAGAGCATATGGCGCTCCCGACATACATGTTGCGGCAAGTTGAGGCGGGACGACCTATTCAGGCCGCGCTGGAAAGCGTACCAGCCGACAAACTGACCATCAATGGAAAAGCACTTCCCCCTCTTTACCCCAGAGCGCCTGCCACCACCCTGCAAGCTAGTGATTTTGCTCGCTGGATTAACGAGGCAACCTCGGTCATGAACCCACCCGTGGTTGCCAGCGCCAGTACCGAAGTCACGCTCGACATTGCTGATCCTACCGATGGCCTCTATATCAACGGCTATGCCATACCGGCTGATCTCTCGCGCACTAGCCTCACCAAGATCAGGGATTACATCAACATCAATATGGTGTCGACTGCAAACGTGATCGCTGAGATCAATGACGATGGCAAGTTGGTCCTAAATAATGCTCCCGGCTTTGATGGCGATGACATTCGACTGCAAGCAATGCGATCTAATGGCGATCCCAGTGGGGAGGTGATTGCTTATCAGGGGCAGCTGCATCTTGACAGTGCGGGTGACATTACGTTGGGCTATGGTCCGCAAGGCACCACCGGAGCGATGAACCTGCTGGGAAAACCGACTGGAGAATATTACGTCGAGATGCTGCCCATCAAAGCAACGGATGCAAGATTATCGAGTTCCTCCATTGCTCGCGATATGCTTGAGGTACCCGCTGGCGCGCTGAGTATCAACGGTCGGCCCCTGGGACAACTCCAAAAGCTTGACGTTGACGGTAATCCACGCGAACTGCAAGCCAGTGATATTGCCGGCTGGTTGAATGCAGTCGGTACTACGCTCGAGCCGCCCGTCGAAGTTGCCGCAGTCACTTCGCTCCTAAGTACCAAGCCGGTGCTGGACGGCCGTGCTGGCCTCACCATCAACGGCATTACTATCAATGGCCCCTACCCGACCGAGCGGCTACTGGTTGATGCAGTCAATTCGAGTGCTGCGCTGGCAAGAACTGGCGTATCAGCAAGGTTGAACCTGGCGGGTCGCATTGTTATTGAGAATAATACCGGACGCGATATCGTTATCAGCGGGAGTGGAGCATCCAATGTCAACGCACTTGGCATCGCCAATGGAAAATACAAAGGCTCCCTCAACCTTGTTTCCGAGGCCCGCATATCGATCGGTTTTCAGGGCGCAGCACAGCCCTCAGTTTTGGCTACGTTGGGCCTTCGCACCGGCGTGCACATTGATGGCCCGGTACAAGAAGATTTGATTGTCATTATGAGCGGTGAGGGAAGCGGTACTGTATCGGGAAGCTACGACACCAGCATGGCCGACCCAGCGTCGCTCAACAAACTGAGGATCGATACCCTGAGATCGCAAGATTTCGAGGTGGTCTTCACTGAGGCTAATCGATACCAGATAACTTGGTCCAATCCTACTTCTGGGATCAAAACCATCGTTGCTGAGCGTGACTATGACCCGCTGGTTGGCATTGTCTACCAGGGCATGATGCTTACCCTTGGTAGTCCGCCCTCCGTTGGCGACCGGTTTTTACTCGACGGAAATCAAGATGGCGTAGGTAACAATGAAAATATCAATGATCTGATTGCGTTGGAGCGAAAACCGGTAGTTGGAAAACCCAATGGCGTCACCATGGCACAGGCTTATGAAAATTCGGTTGGCAAGATAGGTAATGTGGCCAGCCAGGCAACCATCGCACAGAAAGCGCTCGAGGCCGTCAATCAACAAGCTGTGGAAGCGAGAGACAAAGTCTCTGGTGTTTCTCTCGATCGTGAAGCTGCTGATCTGATCCGATTTCAACAAGCCTACCAGGCTTGTGCAAAAAGTATACAAGTAGCCAGCGAGCTTTTTGATTCCATTCTACAGGCAGCTGGTTAATGATTTTTTGAGGATTTGATCATGGAGATCTCAACATCACTTATGTTTGACCGCGCCACCGATCAGCTCGGTGCTGCCCAGGACAGACTTTCTACTATTCAGACGCAGCTGAGCACATCCAAGCAAGTCATCAAGCCCAGTGATGCACCGGATAAGTCCGCTGCTATCACCCGTATGAAATCTGCACTAGCTCGCCAACAGAGTTACCAAGACACGATCAACACGGTCATGGACAAACTCAAGCAACAGGAGACCTCGGTGTCGAGTGCCAATGACGTCCTTATCCGCGTCAAGGAATTGACCCTTCAGGCTGCCAACGATACCTACAGTGCTGAAGATCGAAGATTGATCAATATTGAAATCAAAGAGCTTCGTGCGCAATTAACGTCGCTGGCAAATACCCAAGACGTCAATGGAAACTACATCTTCTCGGGAAGTCGCACGACTCAAAAAGCATTCAATCCTGCGGGTACCTTGCCACCAACCTACGAGGGTGATCAAACCCTGAATCAAGTCGGTGTTGGCGACGAGCGCATGGTCATTGATAACCGAGCTGCCACCCAACCCTTCGCGCGAACGATTCGTGTGGGCACTGACGGAAAACCGGAGAGCGTCGGTTTTTTTCGTGTATTGGATGATCTATCCAGCGCTCTCGAGACCAACGATTACAAAAATATCCAACGAGCTGTTGACGAAGTAGGGGATATGCAATTCGGCATGAGCGACAGCCTCGCTCGGATCGGTGCCGGCATGAACACACTCGAAACACAGCGCGCCCTGGCTGAGCAGAACACCTTGCGTATCAAGCAAACGCTGTCCTCTATCGAAGACCTTGACTACACCAAAGCGATCACCCAGATGAACAAAGACATGCTTGCGCTGCAGGCTGCACAAAGCAGTTTTGCAAAAATCTCCCAACTTTCATTGTTCAGCTACCTGCGGTAAGGGGAGAAACCTCGGCCTGCCACCTAAAGTTTTACGCCTTCATTCCGAAACAACCAATATAGACCATTCCATAAAACGCCATGGCAGTCACAAGTGCAAGCAGCGCCGTCAACGGAAGCGATCTCATCACCCAATTGGGTGCAGGTTCCGGTACGAACACGCGAACTCTGGCAGAGAGTCTGGTCGAGGTCGAAAAGAAGCCACGTGAGGATGCCATCAATGGTCGAATCAAAAAAGCGGAAAACCGGATTTCTGGCCTCTCTGCGGTGATGCTCAGCCTTGATACCATCAAAAAATCTTTTCAGTCTCTCGACGATCCCTCCGACTGGACCGCGCTCAATATCCAAAACAGTAACTCCGCTGCCCTGACGGCCACGCCCAGCGCCAGCGGTTCTTCGGCGGTCGGTACTCAGTCGGTCGAGGTGCTCGCGCTGGCCTCTGCCCAACGCAGTGCGTCAGCGGGTTTCGCAGCGGCAGATACCTCATTGAACGGCGGACGGGCTTTCAGCCTGCGCTTGTCTGTGAATGGCGGCTCGACCAGCACGGTGAACGTGCCTGCCGACAAGACCAATCCGGCCGGTATGGTCGCTGCGATCAATGCAGCTAAGTTGGGCGTCAGCGCTCAGCTAGTCAACACCAACGATGGGTCTGCTAGTCCCTACAAAATAATAGTCACCGGTGCGAGCGGGGCGAATAACCAATTTACACTGACCTCCGATGGCGGCGGCGGCACGGGCGAGCAACAAACGCTCACTTTTGGTCCCGCTACCACCACCGGCCGTATCAGCGTGCAAGGGGTGCTGGTTGACGTCACTGCGGGCGACAGTGCAGGGACCGTGGCGTCCAAGGTCAAGGCCGCGCTCGATGGCAGCAGCTTCATTACCAGCAACCCGGGAAGGGCGGCGTCGGCGGCGTCGGACGGCAAGTTGACGATTACCTACTCCCCTGCGGAGGGCGATGTAGGCGCACCCAGCTGGGGTGATGTGGGCGGCACTGGTGTGAGTGCCACCTATGCCACGACCCGCAATTTCGTCGCCGGCACCTCCGTTGGTGGTGTGAGCTTCGGCACCACGCTAACTAATGCTGCCAATGCCCAAATCAAAGTCAACGGTCTGTCACTGGTGCGCTCGTCCAACACGATCTCTGACGCCATTCCGGGTGTCACCCTGAATCTTCAGGCGATCACCAGCTCCCCGGCGCAGCTTGATCTGACGCGCGATCCGTCCAAACTAAAAGAGAAGGTACAAGAGCTGGTCAAGTCGTTCAACGATGCGATGTCCGACTTCAAAATCCTATCGGGCCCCAAGAATGAGAAGGACGAAAACGATGTCTACAGTGGCTCACTCGCCAACGATGCAACGTTGGCGGCAGTGCGGACCCAGATCCGCAATTTATTCATTGCCGATTCGTCCACTCCAGCCTCAGGTGCGCGTGCGCTTCGCGATGTCGGGGTAAGCATTCAGCGCGATGGATCGCTCACGTTCGATGGAAAAAAATTTGATAGTGCAGTGCAGTCAAATTATTCCGACATTGTGACCATGTTTACGGCAGATCGCGAGAACAAGGGCACTACCGGCAACGCCAAGCGCGGCCTGGCAGGTGATGCTGTCAAGCGTCTGAGCGACCTGATGGCTTCGGGCGGGCTGGTGATGACGCAAACCGGAAGCTCGGAGCAACAGATCGTTCGTTACAAGTCCGACCTTTCTAAATTGGAAACTCGAATGGAAGCCTTGCTCGCGCGGTACACCGCCCAGTTCTCAACGATGGATGCCATCGTTGGCAACGCCAATAGCATGCGTACCTATCTGGAGAATCAATTCAAGGCCATGTCAAACAGCGGTAACTAAGGCTCGGCGGCGCCCGTCCGGCGAAATTTTTCGGCGGGAAGATTACCCAAGCCACTGATTTAATAAGACTTTATCGCGTTATCCCTGTCGGGGATGCGTGATCTGCATTTTTTTCCTCATTTCCGCTCAAGTTTTCTGCAACCGGGTCGATCACCCATACGAGTAGCGGCAATTTCTTGCCGGCTCTGCACCAAAACAGAGAAAGTGAGGCAAACAATGACGCAACCAATCTCGATGGGAACGGCTTTATCCGCTATCCCGGCCAGGCCGGCCAGCGAGCCTGCGCAAGCAAAGGCCGCTGTCGACAAGGCGTCAGCACCTGCCGAGGCTCGGCAACCCGAGGTCGTGGTCAAACAGCCCATGCCTGTCATCGTCCCCAGAAAAACGTCCGTCGACCTCGAAGAGGGCATCAACAAAATCGAGGAAATCGTCGAGCGAATGAACCAGGAAATGCAAACCCAACGTCGCGGTCTGAGCTTTGCCTATGACAAGACGATCAATTCACATGTCGTGACGGTCAAAAGTGCCAGTTCCGGGGAAGTCATACGCCAGATCCCGTCTGAAGTCGTGGTGAGAGTCGCCCACAACATAGAAAAGCTCAAGGGTTTGCTCTTTGAAGGCACCTATTGAAAACGAAGACAGACCGTTAATTAAAGTTTGCGCCCGCGATCCCGATATACCCGACATCGGCGTCCGCCGTATCGAATGAAGTACTAATTGGAAAAGGAGTTCCATCATGTCAGTGATCAACACCAACTTGAAGTCGCTTCAGGCCCAGGATGCGTTGAACATCAACAACCGCAACCTGTCGACCGCGATGCAGCGACTCTCTACGGGGAGCCGGATCAACTCCGCAGCGGACGACGCCGCGGGTCTGAGTATCGCTACTCGCATGGACGCGCAGGTGCGCGGCCTGAACATGGCGATCAAAAACGCCAACGACACCATCTCGGTCACACAGACTGCCGAGGGTGCGATTGACGAAGTTACCAATATCCTGCAGCGCATGCGTGAACTCGCTGTGCAGTCGGCTTCGGATACCAACAGTGCCGAAGACCGCACCAACCTGAACCAGGAAGTCGAGCAGCTGTCGTCCGAGATTGACCGCATCGCCACCACCACCCAGTTCAACAACATGAACATTCTGGACGGCTCGTTCGCGGGCAAAGTCTTCCAGATTGGTGCCAACGCAGGACAGACACTGCAGATGTCGATTGGCAGCATGAAATCCAACGTCCTGGGCGTGGCAGCGGTCACCACCACGACGATGGGTACTACGTCAGCCACATCCGGTACGCCAGTGGACGGTGCTGTAGTGCAAGGCACCGCGGCAACGCCAACGGCCGTCAGCCTTGAATTTACAACCTCGACCGGTTCTTATGGTTTCACGATAACGGATAGCAAAACCGGTCTGGCTACTGCGATCAACGGTAATAGCGTTGATATGACAAACAGCCTTTCAAAAGATGCGTTCCTCGAAACGATCAATGAAGCGCTAAGAGATCAGCAGGCGGATACTGTCGTGACAGGTTCAACGACCCCAACCGCGACGATTGATTTGACTGATGTGTCGCAGGCACAAAAGACAAAATTCTCGATTTCACTTGATGGCGGAAACGTTGCCAATATCGACCTGGCGCAAAGACTGAACGGTACAGCATCTACCAAGACGGCAGTTACGCAGACAGAAGTTGTGGCTGCTATGCAAGCCGAATTGCGATTGGCATTCGATGACAACCTCACCGTCGGTACTGCAACTGGCGCTCTTACCGTGACCGATGCACAAGGTCGCCGTATTGAAATATCGCAAGGTCCGGGGGACGGTACGCTCTTCGGTACCGATGTGGCCAACGGTGGTGCTTTGGTCAAGCGTGAGACGGCGCGCAACCCGATTTCCGCTGCTTGGGATGGTGATAACCTAGTTCTCACGAATGAAGCAGGTGGCAAAATCTCTGTGAGCAGTTTCTCTGGAGCAGCCACGGTATTCAATGTGCTGGATGATTCCCAGGTTGATGGTGTGAATGAGCCTATTCTGCTGTCTACCGTGGCGGGTGACTTGCAAGCGCCGACAATGGATGCAGTGAGTTTCCGCGGAATCACTGAGACCTCCCAGCTCTCTTTGCGATTCTCTGACCTCGTTGGAGATGGGACGAATGCAAACTACAAATTCAAATTAACAGATGGATCTGGTAACGTTTACGCAGATTTTTCAGCTGCTGCACTTGACGTTCATAAAAATCTGGATGATGCAACGATTGCAGAAGCTCTCCGCAATAAAATCAGTGCGGGCATGGTGGCTAACTTTGCCGCTGGTGACACTACATTTGATACCAGTGAGTTTGAGATCACCGTAAGTGGCGATACCATTAACATCAAAAATACAATGGGAAGAGCGCTGGCGATCGAAGACTTTTCATCATCGCATGGCTACGTAGTTGCAACACCGATGAACGAGTTGAGTTCGTCGACTACCATCGCATCTAAAAATGCCTACTACTCCGAAACTCGATTGAGTGTTAATACAGGAGCATTTGGCTTGGATTACGGCAGCACAGGTCCCACCACTAGTTTTGCACTTTCGGTCGATGGAAGACTGCAAAGTGGTGCGTTGACAATTAAAGTGGACGATACCAATCTTGCAAGTGGTACAACCTTTGCCGCTGCGATACAGACAGCTTTGCGCGCTGCCAAAGTTGATGTAATGGCCAATGGTGCATCGGCAGGTGTTGATCAAACCCTGTCAGATCTGAGTGTCACCTGGGATGATGATACCGCTGAGCTAGTGATACGAGATTCTTCAGGGCGTTCAATTGGTTTTGGTTATGCCGGTTCGGCCAATGCTGTCTCTGCAAATCCGCTCTCGACAACCGGAGCAATACTCACCGATGATTTTGTAATAGGAGCTGCCAACAAGAACCTGTCTGTTAATTTAACCTCTGGTGTTGCGCAAGGTGATGTTGTAGAAGCAACTAAGGTCACCATGACCATGAGTACAGACGACACGAAATTCAATTTCGCCTTGAATGGTACTTACCTGGGTGGAGCCTCTGCCACGATGGTCGAGTGGGATGCGTCGGCAGATTTTGCGACAAGCACCATGAAAACCAAGCTCGATACCATGGTAGCTGCGATCAATGAAGATCATCCTAACAATGTCGTCGAGTACGCTGTCAATGGTCGTTCGATCACCTTCTGGCAGCGCGATGGTGGCCCTCTCGAGATTTCAGGCTTCAAGACAGCAGCGACTCACCAGGGTCTGACTGCGACAGTCACTCCGGATGATGGCCAAGGTGAGCCTGTCACGCTGAAATATCAGGCACACAAGACGGCAACTGCAGCAACGGCTGTCGGTACCCTTGCTGTCGCCAGCACTGCAACGCTGAACCTCGAAGGTGATGACATCTACTCGATGAAGATCTCCGACGGTGTCAAGAGCTACAACTTCAGCAGCACGGTTCTGGATATCAGCGACAACGATAGCGTGGATGCCTTCCTGACCAAGATGGAGAAGACCCTTGCTGGTTCGGGTATCTCAGCTTCGATGGATACTAGTGGCAATATCTACTTCAGCCGTGCAGACGGTGGCAAGCTGGTACTGCAGGAATTCAACTCAGCCACCGGTCGTCGCGGTACTTGGACACCGGGCAACGGTCAGGGTGATGCACTGGAGTTGAACGGTGGCGGTGCGGTATCGGTAGTGCCTCCAGCACTGCGGTCGGGTTCGTCTTCGACGACCACCACCAGCACGGTGCCTGGTCAGAAGTCAGTGGCGCAGATCAGCATTGCGACACAGACTGGCGCAACTGACGCGCTCGGCGTGATTGACAAGGCGATCAGCTACGTGAACTCGCAGCGCTCGATGCTGGGTGCGATTCAAAACCGATTGACCCACACTGTGGACAATCTGGCCAACATCGTCACCAACACCCAGGCCTCACGCAGCCGTATCAAGGATACGGACTACGCGACCGAGACAGCGGAGCTGGCACGTACTCAGATCATCCAGCAAGCTGCAACCGCCATGTTGGCGCAAGCAAATCAGGTACCTCAGGGTGTCCTCGCTCTGCTGCGCTGATTCAAGTAGCACCTCAAAAGAACGCCCGGCCACAAGCCGGGCGTTTTTTTTGATAGGGAAATTGATCGGCCCAAAATGACCTATCTAAAAAATACGACGTCCGATCGCTCTTAAGAAAACATGCTGTGCTGACGATAGTCATCGAGTGGTGGTAAGGCGACGTCGCCTGCCGCACCGACAGAAGGAACCCCCATGGCAATCCAACGCAAATCTTCGCTAAGCTTGGCAGCCTCTAACGCTGATCAGGAAAGACAGCTTCCGGCCCGGGGTTTGTACGATTTGATTGAACACGCTGATGCATTGGTTCGACAAGCTCGTGTCAATGAGGCGATCAATGCTTATCACGATTGGTTACTTGGGCCAACGGAGGGTGTCGCCCACCTTGCATTATTCAATCTCGGTGTGTTACTTGGATCTTCTGGCCGAACGGAAGAGGCGATGGGTGCCTACCGAAAAGCTATACTGATGGCGCCAGGATTTTTTGAGCCACACATCAATCTGGGCAATCTGCTTGAATCACAAGGTCGCCTGCAGGAGGCCATTGATCAGTGGCGTACGGTGGCTGATGCGTGCCGGGCAGATCCAGAGCCTGCGACCGGACATCAGCGGAGCCTGCAAATTCTGGCACTGAATCACATAGGCCGGGTGCTCGAATCCTGTCAGCGCTATCCCGAGGCGGAAGAAGCTTTGCGTCACAGTCTTGAGAAAAATCCCCAACAGCCAGATGTGATCCAGCATTGGGTTCACCTCCGACAAAAGCAATGCAAATGGCCGGTTTACGAAGCCTTGCCCGGCCTGTCTGTTGCAGAGATGCTGGAGGCGACTTCTCCATTGGCGATGTTGGCCCATACCGATGATCCAGGCTTGCAGCTGTTAACTTCACGCCGATTTGTTCAACGCAAGCTGTGCTATCAGGAAGGTCATCTGTGCGCTGGCCAGCGCTATGCACATCAGCGACTGCGACTCGGGTTTTTGTCGGGGGACTTGTGTGTCCATGCGGTTGGGTTATTGCTCTCGGATGCCATAGGATCCCTCGACCGTACTCAGTTTGAAGTTGTGGCATTTGATTACAGCCGGGATGATGGTACCGATGTTCAAGATCGTTTGCGTAAGACATTCGATCAACGCCACCTCATTGGCCATTTAAGCGATGCCGAGGCGGCCAAATTGATCCATGCCAGCGAAATTGATGTACTGGTGGATCTTCACGGGCTATCCAGCGGAACACGGCCCGGCATTCTGGCCCAGCGACCGGCACCGGTGCAGGTCACGTGGCTTGGTTTCATAGGCAGCAGCGCCCTGCCATGGGTTGATTATGTGATCGCCGATGGTTTCTCTCTCCCGACAGATCTGGCGCCATTTTTTACTGAAAAAGTCTTGCGAATGACAACGCCCTTTCTACCGCGGGACAGTACCCGAGCTGTGGGGAGCGCAATGACTCGAGCCGAACTGGGGCTCCCCGAGGATAAGTTTGTATTTGCCTCGTTCAACAATGCCTACAAGCTTAACCCCGACATGTTTGCTGCATGGATGACGATTTTGCGGGCCTCACCGAATTCAGTACTGTGGCTACTGGATGATAATCCGGAAGCAACGCGTAACTTATCACTAGCTGCGTCCCGAGCCGGTATCACCACTGATCGTTTGATCTTTACGCCACGTACAGGCTTTGCTGATTTCGTTTCTCGACTCGCGCTTGCTGATCTGTTTCTCGATAATCATCCGTATAACGCGGGGTCCACAGCCCGCGATGTACTAGCTGCTGGACTTCCCTTGTTGACATTGTCGGGCAAGAGTTTTGTATCGCGCATGGCTGGAAGTCTGTTGTGGCATCTGGGTATTCCCGAGCTGATCACTTTCAATCATGCGGAGTATGTCCAAAACGCTATCGCGCTGTCCACAGACCCAGATAAATTGCGCGACTTGCGCGAGCGAATCAGTAAATCACAGAGATTGCTGAATACGACTGAGGAACAAGCAAAGGCACTTGGGCATGTACTGCTGCAGGCGGCAGGGCGTTTGACTGTACAAAGCAGGGCGCTGACCTGCGGGCAGATAGAACAATCAGTACGTTCCAAAGAGGTAGATGGCGCTGAGTGTGTCAATCCCAACAACGATCCCCGTTTCCAGGTATATCAGATCGCCTATTCTGACGAGACGATGGGACAGATCGCATCGCCCTTCAAGGTATTGGATAACCGCGAAAATCCACGTTCGGACTGGCAGGAGTATTGGCCTATACGCGAGTTTCTGTTGCGCGAGGCGCTCGATGAACAGGCTTATTACGGCTTTCTTTCTCCGCGGTTCACTGAAAAAACAGGATTGAATGGCGCTGCCTTGATGCAGTTTCTCCGCGATACACCTGACGATATTGATGTCATCACGATCAGCCCACAGGCTGACATGGGCGCCTTTTTTCTGAATGTATTTGAGCAGAATGAGACCTTTGATCCTGGCTTTTCTCGCGTTGCGCAAGAATTTATAAATACTTTAGGAATGGATATCCATCTGGATGATCTGCTCATGGATTCACGGCATATTGTTTTCAGTAACTATCTGTTCGCCAAGCCGACATTTTGGCGTGAGTGGTTGAAAATTAATGAAGCATTGTTCGCCTTGTGTGAGGCCGGACCATCAGGCTGGCTTAAAGACGCCTTACTTGCACCGACTAGTTATCGCGACAACTTGCAACGCAAGGTGTTTCTCTCCGAACGCATGGCCTCGCTACTGCTCGCTACCCAACCCTGGAAAGTACGTTGCTATTCAACATTTCAATGCAGCTGGTCGTCCTCCCGCTTGGGCGATTTGAAAGAGGAAGCCATTCTCTCGGATGCATTAAAAATTGCAATGGCTGAAGCGGGTCAGCCTGAATACCGTGCGGCGTTCGCCAGACTGCGGCGGCGCTTGCTCGAGCAACCAATTCCGGCTCTCACGGCTTAAGCGGAAGCTACGATTGTGATATCACTGACACCTGCACAGATCGCTAGTCTTCCAACGAGGCAGATTGCCTCTTGGACTACGGCTGACGTCGCCTCGCTGACCACGGCACAGACGCGTGCCTTGAGCACCGCTCAGCTGGGTGCCATGTCGTCCGAGCAGGTTAGAGCGATAGCGCTTGACGATATTATCAGTCTTACCAGTACGCAGATACAGGCCTTCTCGCGTTTGCAGATGGCAGCGTTGGCAACTGACCAAATCGGCGCGCTCAAGACGGCTCAAATTGGCGCTTTGCTGACCAGTCAGCTGGAATCCTTGTCCACAGTACAAGTTAACGCAATCACTACCGCACAAATTCGTGCCTTGCGTTCTGCCTTGATCGCTGCTCTTAGCACGACGCAGGTGATGTCCTTGAGCTCCGATCAGGTACGAGCGTTGATGACGGGACAAATCAGTGCAATGGAAACCCGCGATCTTGTCCTCCTGGGTAGCACACAGCTGGCAGCGATCAACAGTCAGCAGATGATGGCGCTTACTAGTGCGCAGCTGAACGCACTCACCTCGGATCAGTGGCAATCCATCGAGACATCGGATTTGGTTGCACTGACATCAGCACAGTTACAAGCATTGTCAACCTCGGCGCTTCGTGCGCTATCGACTTCGCAGCTGATGTCACTCAAGGCAGTGCAAATCGGCTCCTTACTTAACTCGCAGCTTGCGTCTTTGGGTCTCGACCAGATCAGTGTACTGAATCAGACGCAGCTGCGCGCCTTATCGAGTAGTCAGTTCAGTGCCCTGTCATCCCTGCAACTGAGCTCCCTGACAACATCACAAATCACTGGTCTGTCGAGCGCTCAATTAGCTGGAATTCGTGCCAGAGATATTTCAGCCTTGACCACAGCACAAGTCATCTCATTGAGCGAAAATCAATGGGGTGCGATGTCAACCGCGCAGGTAGCCTCGCTCAGCACAGATCAGATCAGAGCCATCGAAATTGCAGATCTTAGAAAACTCAGCACTGCACAGTTAAGAGCGCTGTCGACAGCGAAAATTGGCGCACTCGGTGCATCTCAATTGTCCGCATTGAAGGTGGATCAATTGAATGCACTGAAATCAGAGCAGTGGGTCAGTCTGACCGGAGCGCAAATCGCGAGTCTGGCGACAACGCAAATCAGTGGCCTCTCGACGGCGCAAGTATCATCATTTAGCGCTACCCAGATCGGAGCGCTGACTGACGCGCAAATTGCAGCTTTGAAGACTCAGCAACTCGGGGTTCTCACCAGCACCCAGATCAGTGCACTGGGCGCTTTGCAGGCAGCGGCCATCGAAGTTCGCGATCTGGCCGCGATGCGAACCGATCAGATAGAACAATTTTCGACTTATCAGATTCGGGCTTTGGGTACTGCACAAATTGCGGGGTTGACCACGGCACAAGTGCAGGCGGTGCGCACGGAAAGCCTGGCTGCGTTGAATACCTCGCAAGTCAGGTCGCTGACAAAGCTCCAACTCACGTCCTTAACGAATTTACAGGTCCAGGCACTCACGGGTGAGCAAATCGGTGCGCTCGGCAGTGATCAGATCCGGTCGTTGACGACGGCACAACTGACCTTACTCTCGACAGATCAAGTCAAGTCGCTGCAATCCGCGCAGATAAGTGCGCTGACTGATGCTCAGGTACGCGCTCTTTCATCCCAGCAGTTGCAGAAACTTTCAACGAGCCAAATCAGTGCAATCGAAGTTCGAGATTTGGCTGCGATGTCGACACAACAACTCGGTATTCTTGACTCAGCACAGCTGACATCGCTCTCGACTTCTCAGGTAGCAGCGCTGGGCACAGCGCAGATCGCAGCACTAACATCGGATGCGCTGCAGGGACTGGGTTCGGCTCAGATCAGGGCATTGTCCAATTCGCAAATCTTTGCCCTGAGCACATCGCAAATCGCTGCGCTACGGACATCTCAGATAAGCAGTTTGACAGAGCGACAAGTCACTGCATTGAATACCTCCCAACTGCGGGCGATGACCACCGTCCAAGCCCGGGCCTTGTCGGCCACCCAGATGGCTGCCTTATCGTCGGAACAGGCTGCAAGGTTAAGGACGGATCAAGTGGGGGCATTGACGTCGGTACAAGTCGCCGCGCTGAGCGCAAAAAATATGTCGGCAATGGTTACCGAGCAATTAGCCCAGCTCATTGCCTCGCAGGTTACGGCGCTATCTACTGAGCAGATTGTATCGTTGCGCACGGACCAAATCGCATCGCTGACCACCGGGGCACTTGCCGCACTGTCAAATACCCAATGGCAAGCGATGAAAGGTACGCAGCTAGCCAAATTAACGACATCTCAACTCGTCGTAATGTCATCCAATGCATTGGCGTCATTAGCGTCAGACCGAATCAGCAGTTTCACCACGGTGCAAATTGTTTCATTAAGCAGTGATCAGCTGCGGTCCCTTGGTGCTGATCAGGTGGGGGCGTTGACAAGTGCTCAGGCAAGGGCTTTGACCGAGTCGCAGATTGCAGCGCTGACCAGTACGCAAGTGGCCGCATTTGAAGCGCAGGACCTGGCCGCCATGACTGGCGACCAGATAGCTGCGATGACCTCCGCACAAATTTCTGCCTTGATGAGCAATCAGGTCATCGCCCTTAAAACCCAGCAAATCGCGGCGATCGAGACGACGGACTTGCATGCATTATCAACACAAAATCTGCAGGCCTTGTCAAACACCCAGATTGCAGCACTTACTGAGCCACAAGGGCGAGTTTTGTCATCCCAGCAGCTGGCCGCGATCCGGACCACGCAAATTGCTAGCCTGAAGTCGGATTTGATCGCTGCGCTATCTTCGAACCAGCTGAGCGTGCTCTCCACGGACCAGCTGATAGCGATCTCTACTGCACAGGCAGCCGCTTTATCAGCGGATCAAGTAGCTTCATTATCGACGAGCCAAGTGTCGGCCATGGAGGTGCGGGATCTAATCGCATTGGCCAGTGATCGATTCACCGCGCTGAATTCGGACCAGGTGGCGGCCTTGACTACCGCGCAGGTACGCGCCATGTCCAGTGCGCAGTTGCGTGCCATTGATGCTTTGGATGTGGCAGCGATGAGCAGTACGCAGATTCAGGCACTCAATAATAGCCAAGTATCGGCACTGAACAATGCACAATTGCAGGCATTGACCTCCTCGCACATCAGCGCATTGACTGGAACTCAAATTGGTGCGCTCGGCACGGGTCAACTGGCACTGCTCTCCAGTGCGCAGCTGAGCGCCCTTCGTACAGATCAGATACGCGCGCTGACCTCATCGCAGATTGAAGCATTCTCGGGTGATCAGCTTGCCTCTTTGTCGACGGCGCAGATTCAGGCAGTTGATGCCCGGGATATGCAGGCCTTGGGATCGACACAGCTGGTTGCGATGGACTCTTCCCAGTTTGCAGCGCTCAAAACATCCCAAGTCGTCGCTTTGACTACGCGCCAGATTGCTTTTATCGAAGCCTCTGATATTGCCGCTCTTGACTCGGCACAAATGCAAACTCTGTCGACGGCACAAGTGGATGCATTGACGACGGAGCAGGTGAGCTCGCTTCGGGAAGATCAAATAAGCAGCTTGAAGCAGACACAGATTGCAGCCCTGAATTCTGCCCAAATCAGTGCTCTGACCACCGACCAGGTCCGGGCTTTGTCGACTGCACAAATTGCAGCGCTATCGGCCTCGCAAATCAGTCAACTGACGCTCTCGCATATCGGCGCATTGAAAACGCAACAGGTCGCAGCGATAGAGACGCGCGATATCAGCAGCCTGACCACTGCCCAAATCAGATCGTTTGAGTCGGTGCAGATCAATGCTTTGACAACGGCACAAGTAGTGGCATTGTCAACCAATCAGTTGAGTAAAATTGATCCGGATAATCTACGTGCCTTGAGCACTGCCCAGCTGCGTGCACTGACCACCCAGCAGGTTCAGGGAATCACGACAGATCAATTGGTGGCGCTGTCCACATCGCAATTAAGTTCGCTGCGTGATGCGCAGATTGCAGCACTTAAAACATCCCAGTTCATCGCACTGACCACAGCCCAAACGGCTGGGCTGACGAGTGCACAGGTAGTCGCTCTGACGACCGAGCAGTCGGCCGCCATGACGGCCGAGCAAATTGAAACCTTCTCGACACGCCAATTGATTGCGATGGAAACGCGCGACCTCGCTGTGCTGACGACGTCCAATATCGAAGCGATGAATTCAGCCCAGCTAGCTGGCCTGACGACTGCACAAGTGGCGGCATTGAGCAACGCGCAATTCGCAGCGATTGAAGAAGTGGATCTGACTGAAATGCGCTCGGTGCAGGTACAGGTCTTCACCAGTGGTCATCTGCAGTCAATGCGCGAGGAGCAGCTGGCTGCATTGACCGGATTGCAAGTGCAGGCCCTGACCACGGCCCAGATTGGATGGCTGTCTACTGGCCAAGTCAGCTTGTTGACCGAAGACCAGATCAAGGCACTCACTACCACGCAGGTCGCCGCGTTTTCAGCGGCTCAGGTGGCTGCATTGACTGTTGATCAGGTACCCGTTATGAGTACGGCCCAGATACGCGCGATTGATAGTGCTGACATAGGAAGCTTGACGACAGGGCAGATCGAGGCGCTGAACTCTGCGCAAATCGCTGCCATCAGCTCAGCGCAATTGTCTGAGCTAACTGCTGAGCAAATCGCTGCCATTGAAGTCACGGATATGTCCGGACTTACAACGGCACTGATACCATTTTTGTCAAGCAGTCATTTGCAGGCATTGACGACGGATCAGCTGCTCGCTTTCTCAAGCACGCAATTACGTGCATTGACGACCGCGCAAATACCCGAGCTCTCAACAACACAGATCAAGGAACTTGACAACACGCAGATCGCTGCCTTGACCACGGCTCAGGTAAAGGTTCTGGAAGCTGAGCAGATTGCTGTTATCACGACGGATCAAGTACCAGCTCTTACGACGCAACAAATGAATGCGCTGACGGCCACACAGACGCCTCACTTGTCTACTGAACAGATTGAGGCGCTGTACTCTAACCAGCTAGCGGCGATGACGACGGCAAGTTTTGCAGCAATGTCGAGCGACCAGTTAATTGCTATTGAGCCAGAAGACATCATTGGATTGACTACGGCACAGATACAAGTGATCTCGGCTGCTAACATGGAGGAATTGCTTACTGAGCAAATTGCCGCCTTAGGATCTTCGCAGCTGCAAGCGATTTCATCCATACAGCTGCCTGTAATGACAACCGATCAGTTGATTGCTATTGACCCTGCACGCATTGCTAGCTTGACTACGACACAGCTAGGCTACCTCGGTACTCAGCAAATTGAAGCGTTACTGCCTGAGCAAATTGGCGGCATGACAACCGCACAAATACAAACCTTAAGCCCATCGCAAGTCAGCGCGTTGACTTCCGATCAGATCACTGCGCTCGGTCAGAATCAAGTGCCGGTATTGACAACTGACCAGATGGTCGCACTTGCTACAGACCAAATTATCCACTTTGCACTTGAAGATGTGCCTTCGTTGACGGCTAACCAGCTGAACGTACTTGACAGCGCGCAGCTCCAAGCGCTGACCGATGAGCAGGTTTCCTCGCTGACCACATCGCAATTGAGTCAGCTATCAACAGAGCAAGTGGGTCGACTGACGCCAAGCCAAATCATTGCGCTTGGATCGACACAAATTATGTCCTTCTCTTCGTCGCAGATCGCGGCATTGTCGGCGACTCAGGCTGCTGCTATTGAAGCAGAAGATCTGGGAGCACTCAAGACCAATCAAATCATTGGCATGAATTCCGCAAGCATCGCAGCGCTGAGCAATAGCCAGATTGAGGCGCTTACCGGCTCGCAAATAGCAGTTCTGGATACGGCGCAGCTCATTGCCTTGAGTAATTCACAAGTGGCCTCGATCGAAGTGACTGATCTTGCAAGTCTGTCAACCGCGCAAGTCGGCGCATTCAATCCGACGCAAATCGCTGCGATGACAACGGATCAACTTAATGCACTGTCGACCTCCCAGTTGCGTGCTTTGACAACCAATCAAATTCAGGCATTGACGTCTGATCAGCTGCCAGCCTTGCCCGCGGCGCGTTTGGCCAGCCTGTCCACCTCGCAAACCAGTGCCTTGACCTCGACTCAGATCCCGCTGTTGACCACTGAACAACTTGCGGCCTTGTCCAAAGATATGCTCAATGCGTGGGATAGCGCGCAGCTGCAGTCGTTGACAAGCTCGCAGATACCCGCATTGACAGTGGATCAGCTCTTGGATCTGAATGCATCCTCGGTGGCCAACCTCAGTAACTCACAAGTAGGCGCACTGACGACCAGCCAGATGGTTGCGCTGGACATCGCGCAATTCCAGGCGATGAGTGTGGCACAGATGGGCGCGTTGGATAGCGAACAGCTGGGAGCCATGGAGACTCGTGATCTGGTCGCACTAAGCTCCGCACAGATGCGCGCAATCGAGACGGCCGCGATCGCTGGTCTGGATGGCGAGCAAATCGCAGCGCTCAGCGGTGCTCAACTGTCGTTACTGACCCTGGATCAAACGGCAGCGCTGTCGGCCGACCAATTGCAGGCCATTCAAGCCGCTGATGTCGCCTCGTTGACTACCAGCCAACTGGATGTGCTGAGCGATGCCAACTTCACAAGTCTGTCGGACGAGCAGCTGCAGGCGTTAAGCACTTCGCAAATTGCTGCTCTGGAGACCAGTAAAATCGCTGCGCTGAGCGCTTCCCAAATCGAGGCACTGACGGGCGATCAGATTGCGGCCATGCTGACCGAGCAGGTCGCTGCATTGACGACTGACCAGCTGGCAGCGATTCCGCCCGCTGATGTGTCTTCTCTGACGACGGCCCAGATCGCGGCGATTCCGAGCGCCAAAATGACAGCATTCTCTGGTGAGCAATTGACAGCGATGTCTGGTACGCAGATTGGTGCCCTCAGCACGGCCCAGTTGGCGGCGCTTGACAGTACTCAGCTGGCAGCCATAGAGACGGTGGACATTCCCAGTTTGAGTACGGACCAGTTACGCGCCATCGCCGCCAACGAGATACCGACACTGGGTGTAGAGCAAGTCATGGCGCTGACCACCGAGCAGATCGCGGCCCTGAAGACCGAGCAAAGCGCCGCGCTGACGACGACGCAAATCGCGGCCCTGGATCAGGCGCAGGTTGATGCGTTCACCGCGGCGCAACTGGCAGTCTTCGGCGCTGATCAGACGGCTGCATTATCAATGTAATAACGCATGAATAATTACTCCCCATTCCCTAAAGAATTCGATCGAGTTGTCGATAGGATCGAAGTGGAGTTATTGGGGTTAGCCGATGACACTGGCGATCAGCAGTGCCGATTATTTGTCCAGAAAACTGGCACTGGCCGTTCAGCCATCCCAGGGCGACGTTACGCCTACTCAATTGTCAGCCAGCCTCTCAGCACCCACGGCCGACACGCTTGAACTGACCAATCAGGCTCACTCCTACCTGTTGTTACGGGATACGGTGACTGAGCAAGCCAACATGATCTCGCTGGTGCAAGTCACTCAATCCGATCTGGACAATCTCGCGACCTATCTCACCGATATTCAGACCCGACTGCAGAGCATGGCAAATCTGGCTGAGGGTGCGCCAGAACGTGGTGTGCTCCAAGCGGAAATTGACCAGCTGGAGCGCGACATGTCTGACTATATCGGATCTCGAGTCTCCAATACCCCCGAAGTAATTGGCAATGCCTTGCTGGAGGGGAGTATGCAGCAACGGTATTTCGACACGCTCAATCTTGGTGCGGCCTTGCCAAACCTGGACACCAGCGAGATCGCCGTACTGGAAGTGGATATCGGACGCGTACTGATAGCCGCCCATCCGAGTGACGGCTGCCCAATGTGCCAAATGACCGCTCCAGCGTCCGATGTTGGATTGGTTCCACTGGGATCCACTTCGAACAACGCCAGCAATACAGGTGCGATCGCAACCACTGCGTCCACCGAAGCGTATATTGAGGCCTTGCGCATGCGCTATCAGTGGGATATGTCGCCGAACGAGACCCTGAGCTATTCGTACTACGATGGCAGCGTTGCGTATGTGGGCTATCCGGCGGGTGGAGTGAACCCGCCTGCAGCAGCGTTTTCGATCGCTGCGTTTTCGTCTGCTTTGGATGCTGCTTTTGCCGATTGGGATAGCGTTTCAGCATTGAATTTTGAAAAGGTGACCGAGAGTGTAACTACGGTTGGTGAATTACGAAACGCCTATACCGACAATACGCAAACGCCTGCAGGTTCTGCTGCCTATGCGTTTGGGCCCGGGGGCAGCTCGGTAAATGGCGATATCTGGTTTGATCGGACGCAAACCTCGAATCAGAGCTTCACGGTTGGTAGCTACGGATACATGACGGCCTTGCATGAAATCGGCCATGCAATTGGCCTTTCTCATCCTTTTGATGGCTCATCTTCCACAGGAGCGACCCTTGCCAGCACATTGGATTACATGCGCAATACGATCATGTCGTATACGTCAACGGACCGGAATTATCAGCTTTATGTCACGACGGGCGGTGCGGGTGTCAGCTTTGCGTTGAATAATCCAGTCTATGCATCAACCCCCATGATCTATGATGTGGCCGCAGTCGAGTATATGTACGGTGTATCGAACACGACCAATACGGGTGACACGAGCTACACGTGGAGTGATGCACCTGTCGTGATCGAAACGTTGGTGGACAGTGGCGGTAATGACACCATTGATGCATCAAATCAAACGCGCTCCAACATTATTGACCTTACTCCGGGAAATTTTTCTTCTATTGGTTACTGGAGCCGGACAGACAGACTGGCCTACTACCAAAATTTATATGGAGCTGCAGCTGCTTCTGCAATTGCAAATTTTCTTTCAGCAAATGACACTGGACCATTCAGCGATATTTTGTACACGGGCAAAGATAATATCGGTATTGCATTCAGCGCGACTATAGAAAACGCCATTGGTGGTCAGGCAGGCGATACGTTGACGGGCAACGCCACCGACAACCGGCTCAAAGGTAATGGAGGTAATGACACCATCAATGGTGGTGGCGGTACCAATACCGCAGTATTCAACGGTAACTACGCTGATTACACGATTTCCAGTGCCGGTGGAACCACCACTATCCAAGCGATGACGGGCACTGACGGCACTGATACTTTGAGTAATATTCGCTACCTTGAATTTGCCGATTTGACTTGGGACCTTATCGCCGGGGCAGTCTCTCAATCAGGCGGTGGTGCGTCTAGCGGCAACGTCTTAGGCGCTGGCAGTAGCGGAAATGCAACTTATGTAGGCCGTCGCTCACAGCAACCTCCGGGAAGGCCATCAACTGGTGATACGACCCTCGTAGCAGCTCCGTCAGATGGCATGAATATTCTGAACCTGGCGCCCGCAAATCGAATCATGGGCAGTGGCGGGAATGATCAGCTGAGCGGCAGTGCGGGTGATGATTTTTTGGAAGCTGGGGCGGGTGATGATGTCGTCATGGCAGGCGCTGGCAATGACTTCATCGTTGGTGGCAATGGAGAAGGCGATGACCTGTATGTAGGTGGAGAGGGTAGCGACACGATCCGTTACAGCAGCGCAAAAGCCGGAATTACAGTGAATCTCCAGCTGGGTTCGGCACGCTCAACGAGTGGCGGCGATGCGGCAGGTATTGGCATCGATACCTTACGTGAGATAGAAAATATCATTGGCGGTCATTATGATGATTTACTCATCGGCGACGCGGTAGACAATCGTATTGCGGGCAACGGTGGCAATGATGTGATTGACGGTGGTGCCGGAAACGATACTGCAGTATTTCAAGGAGCCAGGAACAGCTACAACCTAAAGGCAGCTGATGGCGGATATGTGGTGACCTCTGCCTATGGTGAGATTGTTCGCTTGAACAACATCGAATTCTTGCAGTTTTCTGACGGCGTCTACAAAATCGCGGAGGGTGCGTCAAAGAGTTCATCCGTCGGCCAACCGCATGTGGGAGGAATTTCACTGCGGACGCAAGCTGATGCATCCGCCGCTATAAACACGATTGATACCGCATTGTCATACGTGAACCGGCAACGTTCAGCATTGGGCGCTATCATGAACGTGCTGGATGCCCGAGTGAAGGTGCTAGGTGCAGAAAAAACTAATACTAATGCAGCGCGTTCTCGAATACTCGACACGGACTACGCTTTCGAAACGGCCATGATGGCCCGACAAATGATCATTGCCCAAGCTGGTCAAGCGATGCTGGCTATGGCAAATCAGTCGGGGAGAGAGGTTATGTCCTTGTTACGGTAACAGCAGTGAGTCATTCATTGAAGTTCGGATCGATTCAGTAATTTGAACCTAACCAGCGAAGTTTCGAAGGCATTGCGGGATTATCTAGCGATTCGGCTGAACTCGCCTTGTTTGATGCGGCGTTTGACCTGACCCTACCCCACCAAATAGTCCCGACCTAAATTAGAATTTTCTGGCCAATTTTCACAATTTGAAACGAGGTCAGGTATGAAGAGAAGTAAATTCACGGAGCAGCAAATCGCCTTCGCATTAAAGCAGGCTGAGCTCGGCACCACGGTCGAGGAGGTCTGCCGCAAGCTCGGCATCAGCGATGCGACCTTCTACAACTGGAAGAAGAAATACGGCGGATTAGGGCCCTCCGAGTTGCGCCGCTTGCGCCAGCTTGAAGAAGAGAACACGAAGTTGAAGAAACTGGTTGCCGACCTGTCGCTCGATAAAATCATGCTGCAGGATGTGCTCTCAAAAAAGCTCTAAAGCCTTCTCGCCGACGCCTGTTGATCGATGAACTACGTGATCGATACCGTGTGAGCCTGACGCAGACCTGCGCCTTATTTAAGATGTCGCGCTCACTGTATCGGTATCAACCGGTCAGGCAAGAAGCATCCGCCTTGGTCATGTGGATCAAGGAAATCGCCAACACGCGTGTGCATTACGGTTATCGCCGGGTCCACGTGATGTTAAAGCGAGAAGGCTGGCAAGATAACGTCAAACGCGTCTATCGCCTCTATCAGGAGCAAGGACTGTCGTTACGAATGAAACGGCCCAAGCGCAACAAGTCGGCGCGCTTGAGGCAGCCTAAGCACGTAGTGACAGCCATGAACCAAATCTGGAGCATGGACTTTGTGGCCGATGCGCTGTTTGATGGTCGCAAGTTACGGGCCTTAACGGTCGTCGATAATTACACGCGAGAGAGCCTGGCCATTGATGTCGGGCAGAGTTTAAAAAGGTGACGATGTCGTGGCAACATTAAATCGGATTGCAGCAACGCGAGGATTGCCAGCGATAATCAAAGTTGACAATGGCAGTGAGTTTATTTCGAAGGTGATGGATCGATAGGCGTATGAGCGCGGTGTCGAATTGGATTTCAGTCGGCCGGGTAAACCGACCGATATCGCGAAGATCGAAAGCTTCAATGGTCGGCTTAGGCAAGAGTGCTTAAACCTGCATTGGTTTTCATCGCTCGACGACGCCAAAGAAAAAATCGAAGCGTGGCCGCAGTACTATAATGAGACGCGTCCCCACTCTGCATTGCAATGGGAGAGCCCGGCGCACTTCGCGCGCAAAGCCTTGCAAAAAGCCTCTTCGGAGGCAAAACTGGGGTCAGAAATTTCTACTGAATGCCGGGACTAATTTGGGTACAGGATCAGTCGCTATCGCAGCGGCTGGCGGGTACCGTCCCTCGTGTAGTAATTCCGACAAGGGTCGAAAAAATAAGTTGCTAAAAGAGAAGTAATTTGGAAATCGCCGTCACCTATTTCCGTTTCTAGGAGCGGGCGGCAAATAAACTTCATTGAGGAGAGAGCCTTGTTTGATCTTGTCGCAACGCAGAGTATTCCTGGGATGATCGAGCCCGTCGAGCAACAGATGCTGTACCGCCTAGCTAACGAACTGAGATTGCACGAAAACGATCAGATCGTAGAGTTCGGTACCTTTTTTGGCCGTAGCACCTTCTGCCTCGCCGAGGGCCTAGCGGCGAACCCGGCGCGTGGAAATACAAATTTTTTGCACGCCTTTGACAGTTTCTCGTGTTCTAGAAACGGAGGATTCGGTAAATATGTCCAGGCTTTTGCGAGACATGGACAGGTGGAACACTTGCTTAAGCTTGATGGGAGCGGTATCGATTTCTTCCCGGTCTTTGAGCGATACCTGAAATCTTCAATCAGCTCAGGCGTTGTTAAACCCGTTAGAGCAGAACTCAAGGACTCAAGGCCAGCAAGTATTCCGGCGATCGCGCTTATGCATGTCGATAGCCCAAAATTTTTTGAAGAACTCAAGGTAGTCATATTTCGCTTTTTCCCCCAAATGCGAGAGGGATCACTTGTGGTTTTTCAAGACTATTTTTATCATTGGTCGGCAACTTTGATTGCTGCGGTAGAGGCGATGCGACAGATGGGATGGCTTGAGTATAAGATAACAGCCGCATCGTCATTAGTAACCCAGATACAACGGCCCATTCAAGCTACAGAAATTTACGAGCTTGATATTCAGATGGCAGACCCTATAAAGATTGAGAAACTGATTCGTGACGCGATTGAAACGTGCAAACATAGATCAATAGACCGTGCCAGCGTTTTTTTACCACGGCTTTGGCTAGCTGCGTATCAACATTTGTGGGCGAGAGGTAAAACAAATGAAGCCACCGATCTGATGGCTGAGTTTTTTAAAGAGGGAGGTAAGCTTCTGCAGCCAGTTTTAGATGATTACCTTGAAATGATGCGTCTGGGATTCAGCATCCGGCTGTTGTACGAAGCCGATCACAGCTAACGGTTAATGATTCAGCCAATGACTCGTGCCATTTTTGTAAAAAAATTTGGGCATCCCTCATAATAGTACCAGTATGTCAAAGATCGTAAAAGAAATTCTTTAACTACCTATGCGTATCTTTGAGCTGCTTACAGAAATTAATCTGCGCTGACACGTCACATTTATGCGGTTTGGCCTTGGAGGAATTTATAAGTCATCCGGCTATAACTGTCCAAGTCAGATAAGACATTATTAAAAAATAGGAGAAAACGTCGACCGTGTTCGTCAAGGACTTCCCTGTTTTGACAATACTCTTCTATGCATTGCGGGATCAAATCTGCACTTGAAAGATAAAATGGACGATCTGAAGCAGAGGAGAAATATGCACTAACTTGATCCGAGTTAGTCAACAGTTCAAAATGTTCGCGGATGTCTTGTCTCGACCCAAGTGCGCCAACGCTCCCGTAGTCAGTTGCAGACAGAACAACCTTGCCCAGTGACATCATCCAGTAAGCCACCATGCCACCCAAATTTGGAGTATCAACAAGAACGTCTATTTGCGTTAAAAATTTTGCTGGTGATACCCAACCGCAGAAATGAATACGATTTTTTAATGCGTGTCTCAAAGAAGAGTGTAATCTGTGATCCAAATTTTTGTCGTGGGTACGTCCAGTCCAGAAAAGTTGAAATCTATGATTCAAAGCAAGAGATCGATGTAAAACTTCTGGAAGATCGCTCGAGGCAAATTTTTCTTCTCTAGACAACACACCAATTTTTAAATCGTCTAAAGAAAAATTTATCGATTTTTTTTCTACACTTTGTAGAATAGGTTTAACAGCAAATGGAGCGCAATACCACATGGCGCCATTGAATATTTTTTTATTTGGGTAAAGAGCTCTATTGCAAACAAGTCGATCAAAATGACGCATGCAGCCTAACGGATATTTCATAGACCACCAAGTTAGTTGAATTTCTTCACAAATCGATCTAATGTAACCCGATTGAAGCGGGATAGATACAAAAACAATATTTGATATACCTTTACTCTTGCAGACCTGAACTAGGTCATTACATCTTACGGAGAGATTTTTCCTTTCGTCAATGGCTAAAATTTCCACGCCAGCTTCGGAGAACAAAGATCTAGTAGCCTCGAGATTCGCATTACTTAAAGCTGAGACATAAATTTTTCTTGGTGCGGATAAGTGTGAAGCTAGATCAAGTGCCAATTGCGTATGAGCAAGAACAGAATAGTTCTGGAACCAGAAAAGTAGTGGTCCGTCCGAGGACGGGCCATCCGTCTTTTTTTCGTTTTGCTCGTTTATTTTCTGGGTAAAGTAATCGCTGCTAGATTGAATGCCAAGGTCGTCAAAAATTTTCAAATAAGGCGAATATAACGCTGAAAAAGCATTCTCATAAAAAACATAGTTTTCATCCTGCTTGATAAAAAATGTATAAATAGTCAGCTCGAGATTCAATGCCTCTTCCCAAAAATTTTTCGTCACTAGCAAGTCATGGAGCGGCATAAGAAACTCATACAAGATGCAATCGAACTCACCGGGTTGTCGTTTCTTATCTATTGAAAGTAATTGAGCAAGCTTACTGATTCCCCGCATCTCTTTGCTAATAAGATTAGCTAATTCTCGCAAAAAAATTTTTCGGTGGGCTAACGGCACTGGTGAAATCATATCACTCCACCATCTGGTGGGATTGGTGCCGCTTGCAATAGCGTCGGCAAGTACGCGCAAGGCACTCCGTGCAAAAACACTTGATTCAGGGGTAGTCATGAATTAGGTCGCCAAAAGCAGTTGGCTCCGACTCTGGTGCCTTCGGGCACCACTGATTTTTCACGGATTGAGGAGTTAAATCCAACAGAGCACACTCGACCTATTGTACTAGCCCCGCCAACTATAGACCCGGAAGCAAAAAAACAGCCTTGTTCAACTGAGCTATCGTGGCATATTCGGCTGCCACCCCAAAGCAGGCTATGCTTTCCGATCCGACAGTTCCGTTCTATAACAACATCTCCGAGCAGAACAGCCCCTACGTCGATAGATGCGGTCCTGTGCACGTAAGCTTGTTTTGAGACGAAGGTTTGCAAAATTCCAAACGACAGTAATCGCTCTCCAATGTAGATTCGTTGATTCAAATCTTTGTAGCCAAGGCAATTGATTACCCTATCTCTCGGGGCAAACGACACTTGCGAGTATGGAATAATATAAATACCATTAGTCTGGTCTAGGGCGTCAATAAACTCATCGTCGACGATTACACCTTCGACTGGTATTCCCAGCGATTCAAATTCGTCAAGAACGAATTCTGAAACTGCGTTCCAACCGTATAGATAAGTCATTCTTGATTAGGAAGATAAAGTCGTTCTGACACCGGTCGATAAAATTCCTCAAGCGATGCTGGCATACGCACATCAAAACCAAGAAATTTTCTGGTTGATGGATCAAAACTTTCTTTCAATGAACTTTCACTCAGTAGCTTTGGAAAATCAAACCGGCTGCGCATAAATGGTCGGCAAAAATTAATGGTAATTGCATGTCGCCATCGATCTGTGCTGTTCTCCCCAGCCCGATGGACTAGTCGGGCATCAAAGAAGATACCATCACCTTTTTTGCAGGTAAGCTGAATGGCGCTGCTGTGAAACTTATTCTCAGTTGGAATGGTGCCGGAGAGATGAGATCCCGGAAGAACCCATGTCCCACCATTTTTTTCGGTAAAGGGCGTGAGAGCCAACACATATCCTAAATTGGTTCGATATCCTGGAATGAACCGGGGGCAATCTACATGAATTCTTGACCCATAGTTTCCTTGTCTGGGCCCCAATGAGCTGGACTGATACGCATAAATGATAGCATTTTGACAGAGCAAACTATCGGTGGCGTTGCGTAGATTTTTTCTAGAGAGATGCTCGAGCATCATTCGCCCACGTAAAAAACAGTTATGAACCATGCCGGAATCATAAAAATTTGGAAACATTATCTTGTCCTCACTTATAGCTATTTCAAGCTCTGCCAGCATTTGGTCGCATCGGTCTGAGGACTCGAAAGATGGAGCAATCAAGTATCCTTGCTCTGAAAAAAAATCTAGTTGTTCTTTAGAAAACATTTATTTGGTTCCTGTCAAATCAAAATATTTAAAACAAGAACTCGTGAATGGAAGAAACTTGATGAGGGTGCCGATTTCTTCTGGTTTAAGACGGTTCTGCTGAACAACCCATTCATATTCGACTCGAACGTCATTAACACCTAAAGCTTCAATTTTGGCTCGCTCGTCGATGTACGACAAGCCTTTAGTGACAGACTTTCCAGGTTCGCACTGGTGTAAATCATTTTTATCAATTCCAAAATTTTCTTCGTAGTATTTTCCATCGTCGAAGGCCTTCTGCAATTCCAAATGTAAATCTACTGTGTTTCGCAGATAGTCTGACAACTCGAAACGACTCGATTGACGTAACGACTCATAGAAATCTCTATTTGGGTTCAGACCGAAATAAAAACAGCCCCCAGGCTTAAGGACCCGGAATGCCTCGGAATAGAAGCGCTCAGTCGACTCAAGATGATCTAAAAAGCTGTAGCATGTAACAACATCAAACGATGAATCTGGAAAGGGGAGCGCTTCAGCAAAGCCCTCTTGGAGTACCACATAGGGATGCTTTTTTGCACACTCAGCCAGCATTGCAGGAGTAGCATCGACACCGTGGCTGATCCAATTCGCTGGCTTGCATTCGAATGTGAAGCCATCGCCGCATCCGATATCCAGATGCATCAACTTATTTGGGGAGGGATGAATTTTTGATAATACAGAGCAAACTCTGCGGATACTCTCCTGGCTTCTATGGGGAGATTTTTGGTACTCGCCTGAAGAAATCAAAGCTGAATGAACGCGCCGGTTGGCTTCAATGACATCTAAATTCATTATTGTTCTCCAAAATCAACTGCATCATGGATGTAGTTTTAATGGGTTCTGAGCTGACAAATACGTCTCTGATTATTTTTTCATAATTCACATAGCTTAACTCGATCTGGGCTGAATCAAATTGGCTTACATCTATGTAGCTCTTAGCTGCTGGCCCAGAAAGGTAATGAGTCGCTCCAAAATCTTTTAGAATTGAAACTAGGCGGTTAGTGGCATTTTCAAACTCAGGATATGAATCCAAGAAGATCAGCGGCGTGCGGACTCCCAACGTTCGAGAAATCCAATCTAAAAATAATCGGTTTATTTCAAATAAATACGTCATTCTCGCTGCTTGCTCGTAAAGAAATTGCAGTTCACTTTTCCATAGAATCCAGCCTTTAGTTCGTGTGAAGTGATGTCGCAACGTATTAAAGTGCGCTTCAGCCCAATCGTGGTGCGCTACTTTAGTTTCCATAAATGGTTGGGCGGCTCTATGTTGGCGTATTGGTATGCTAAGCCAAGTGTGACGACCATCGCTGGACTGTACCTGATTGCGATTTCGCCAATCATTCTTCGTGTATTGAACACACTCGTAGACAATAAATAAGTCGACCGACGCCATAACTGCGAAGTATCCTATCCACGGAATATAGTTGCTTTGAATCACAGCTAGTGTTCTCTTCATTTGATTTTGAGGTCTATGGTATTCGGTATCTAAGTATTAAAAAGTTTTGTATTTACATATCTATTGAACTGTGTGCTTTTGAAATGACTACGAAAAAATGAATTATTTATATTGAGCGTACCACTCATTGCATATTTTAGAAAATTAACACGTATTGTTAAAAATTTTTTTAATACATACCTGCGCTTGTATTCCTTATGCTACTAACATCTCCGTCGTTGGCAATTTATGTGCATCAACGAGTTTCATTAAATGTTCGACTACCTGCGTTTGTTGGCTTTGACTCATTCCAAGCCACAGAGGAAGCCTTATTATGTTATTGGAAACATAGTTGGTATTATGCATCGGAAAAGGCGTTTTCCCATTGCGTAATCCATATGGAGAGGAATGTAGCGGTATGTAATGAAATAGCGCATGAATTCCAGACTTTTTTAATTCGGTAATCAAGTTATCTCTGTTTACGTCTGAGTAGTTAAGAAGGTGGAATATGTGCCCATTGTGCTGGGCATATTCAGGGATTATTGGTGACCGTAAAGTTTGCTTGACATTAGATAACATCAACTCATATTGGTGCCAATGTCTTATTCGCATCGTCGTTATGGTTTCAGCATTTTCTAATTGTGCCCAAAGAAAAGCGGCAATTATTTCTCCCGGGAGAAATGATGATCCGACATCAGTCCAAGTATATTTATCCACTTCGCCTCTGATAAATTTACTTCGGTTGGTGCCTTTCTCGCGAATAATTTCTGCACGTTCAACCATTTCTTTTTTGTTGACCAGCAGAGCACCACCCTCGCCACTAATGATATTCTTGGTTTCATGAAAGCTAAGGCACCCGAGGTCACCGATTGTCCCTAGGTACCTGCCTTTATAGGTAGCCATGCAGCCTTGTGCGGCATCTTCAATTACGAATAAGCCGTGTCGGCGCGCGATCATTATGATGGTGTCCATTTCGCATGCAACACCCGCGTAGTGGACTGGCACAATGGCTTTGGTGCGTGACGTGATGGCAGCTTCAATTTTTGTTTCATCAATATTGAGCGTGTCGATACGAATGTCGACAAATACTGGTATTGCGCCTCGAAGTACAAATGCATTTGCCGTTGATACAAAGGTATACGACGGCATGATTACTTCATCGCCTGGCTGTATGTCGCAGAGAATTGCGGCCATCTCAATAGCCGCGGTGCATGAGTGGGTCAGTAAAGCCTTCTGTGTGTTTCCCAGGCCTCCCAACCATTCTTGGCAGCGTTTCGTGAATTGTCCATCGCCGGCCAGCTGTCCATTCATGTGCGCTTCCGCGATATAGCTCAGTTCACGTCCCGTGAGATAGGGGCGATTGAAAGGTATTCTTGGTTCTTTATCTTTGTTCTGTGACATGACAGTCCCTGTTTCAATCATTCTGTAAGTTTAATTCGGTGGGCGGCTTCTCTTTGTTAATTCATAAGCTTTAAAAAATAACAATTCTGCTTCGGCTTAAACCAAGCCCTGTTTTGAGCGTTGACATCAGTAACCGAGCCTGTCAGGCTTTTCAATATCCATCAGCATGCAGATGATTGTATCAACGGCTGTCTACCATTTGCGGGACACAGGTTAGTACGTCCTAGATATTTACCATCTCACCCGATCCATCAACTATCTCCAGCAACCGAAATCCGCGTTCCCGTCCATACTCGTACTGACTTGCAGCCGTCTCAAAGCCATAGTCTTGAACTAGCAGCAATCCTTTTCTGCCGGCGTCAAACATATCAATCACGGCACGAATTTCGTCATGGTCATCGTGATTGAGCACGATGATCAAAAAATCCTTGTCCTTTGCGCAGCGCTGCACAAGTTCTCTTGCGCTGGCAATCAGATTTTTATCAGTTATTTTCCTGTTGATTTCACGGCAAATATCAGCGTCCCGACACCAAGGTTCGGGATCTGTGGTGATCAGTTTTTGTTTGTCATTGATACCAAAAACAAATGCGACAATAGTTGCGAGAAACGATAATGATTCAACACCGATGGCTACCGTAGTCGGCTCATCCCTCCGAGCACCGCGTGCGGCAACGACTTTACTCATCAGCATGCGTTCCTGTATTTTGAGGGCGCCTGGTTTGATTGCAAGCCAATCGATCAGGGCAGGGACTTCACGCCCTTGCTCGAACTGGGTTAGCAGAATATTTTTCAGCTGAATATTGGAGTCTTTGTATGAGGTCGTCATGACACGATTACCTTCGCAACACGATCTACGAGACTACGAACTGATTCCTGGGCGTGCCGGCGGAATAGCAGCACTTCTGGGTAGGCAATTGACCACTGGTCATCTACACCCAGAATCCAGGGGCCTTGGGGTTCGGGCATGATCACCGCTACTTTCTGACCACACGCGCCTGCAAAATGAACCAGTGCCGTTGATACCGACACGATGCCATCGCAGGCAGCGGCCAATGCCAGCCAATGGTCCAGATCTTTTTTGAAATCCAGATCTGGAAAGCTCACCATCTCATAGCCCTGTTCTGCAATAAAGGCTTGGTCTTTTCGGGTATCCCCGTATTGCAGGTTGACGCAGAGTGCGCCCTGTTCAAAAATCGGTAGCCAATTCTCAATTGCCAAAGCTTTGTTTCTTTTTTGGTTTTCCCAATACCCACCTTTCCAGGATATGCCGACAACGGGGCGACCCTTGGCAAGCTCTCTTAACTTTCGGTGATACATGGCGTACAAATCACCATCGACTTTTAAAAATGCACGTCGATTGTCAAGAAAACTTTCGAGCGTAGGACGATAGCGCGGTAGTAAGCTCCCTAGGGGAATGAAGCCATTGTTTGGTAAATGACACTCTGTCCAAGTTTCTATTAGGCCTGGCAATACGACTTCTATTTCAGGAAAAGAGCGCTTTACAATCGGGGCAAGTCGACTTTCACAAACGAAAATAACTTTTTTGAATTCCTTAATTGCTTGATCGAGTGCACTCATAAAAAGTATCTGATCGCCAATACCTTGTTCGACACAGATCATGGTCCATTTATCTGTATCTATTTTCGCCTGTAAATCAGCTCTTTTTGCTTTTTTCAAAATTCCGGGAAGATTTCTCCCCATGGTTCCCACATCTTTGTGGAATCCATACTCCCAGAATTTCCAACCACGCTCGAAATCTCGAGTCCTTAAAAGATGCAGTGCCATGTTCCAGCACAGAGAGATTTCTGTATTACCTTTGTTTTCTTTGATTAGTTTTAGAGCATGATCGTAGAGCATGACGCCAGCGCGTGAATCGTGATCGGCAACGATATCGGCTTGCATGCGCATGATGACAGGATCATTCGGAAAATCTTTGGCTATCTCGTCCAAGTATAGAAATGCCTCATTTGATTTCCCTGAGGACCGCAAAGCAGAGGCTTTTGATAATCGGAACATTCTATGTTTCGGATCGATCGCCAGAAAATGCTCACACACTTCCAAAACTTCTTTGGCTTTGGCAAGATCCAAAAGACAATTGGTATAAAGGGTTCCTGTCTCGAAATCTTTGGGATCGATCTCATGTGCTTTACGAGCGTAGGGTAGGGCGAGTGCATGCTTTCCCTTTTGTATTAAAAGTGATGCTAGATTTTTGTATGGCTTGTGGCCGCAATCAGGCTCACGGATAGCGCGAAACAGGCAGTGTTCTGCCTCGTCCAGCTTGCCCTCTGCGAAGTAAATCATCGCTTCGTGACTCAAGGCCTTCCATTTCTCGGCAGGCGGAGTTTTTTTCATGATGCGTTTTGCGCCCGCAAAATCTTTTTTGGCGATGGCGGCCAGCACTGGATCGGTAATGGCGGATGGTTTGGTTTTAGCCAGCATGATCAGGCCACCTCTAGTGTTATTTGACTCAGCTTCAGTTCTGCTGCTTCGGCCAGCCACAGATCCGCGAAATCACAGTGTCGCTGGTGTTCAAACCAAGGGCCACCCAAAGTGTAGTGAATGGCTTTCAGATGCTCGTAGTGGGGTGCGTACCAGCCCTCGAGGTAATTCCAACCTTTATCCAACTCGCCAATGGCGTTGTCGTCGAGCCACTGGAAACGATGCAGGAAACCAGGCTCGGCCTGATTAACCACCGCCGGTGTTAAGGCGCGCACATCGGGGTGGGCACAGTTAAACACAATAAAAGAAGACCAGTTCTTGCGGGGGTAGGGGTACTGCACGCAACCGTCCATTTTGACGGTTTCGTTGGGTTGATAGTCGTGTTTGACGACGGAAATGGCCTTGGTAGGGTCGACTTCCTTTAGTACATCCCGTATATCGGTTAAGAACAGAAAATCACAATCCACAAAAATGGCATAACCCTCAGTACCGGCCAGGTGAGGTGTCAGGAATCTTGTCAGGCTGAACTCGGTGGCGGCCTTGGTGTCGACCGGCCGGTTATAGATTCCGCAGGCTCGCAATTCGGACTGAACTAAAGGGGTGACGCTGACCTCGGTGGCGTCTGTGCGGGACACAATGGAGTGCCGGCAGACTTCCCAGGCAATATCCTCCCGCGGGTCCCAACCAACGAATACCTTGAGTTCCATGATTGCCTCTCTGGTGAATGACGCTCCCCTCACAGCAATTACTGTGCCATTGTCGAAAAAACGTCATTTATCAGTGGATTAGATGTTGGAGAAAGCGATTCTTTGAACTTGGCTGATCGGCGATGGGCTTTTTCGTCAATCTTTGCCGTCTGCGGCAACAAGGCGGCCTGAGATTGCCACGTGCGGCAATCCCGCCAGCGAGGGTGACTCAAATCTTAATTTCTTAATAATCAGTTCTCTCCGGACTTTTGTCTTTTGGGAGTTTTGTTTCCCTGTAACGGATTTGGCCTGTTTATCTTTCTCATGGCGTGGGTTGGGTTGGGTTGGGTTGGGTTGGGTGGGGAGGGGAGGGGCATTTCTTTGGCACGGGTTTTGCTCAGAGGGAGGTCAAGTCAGTCGCGCTAACACCGTGTGTTGGTACGCTGAATGCAATAACGACCATTACCCAGGAGCTATTAATGTCTATCCTTGCCCAACAACTTATTCGCCAAGACTCGAATGGCAGCGTTCTCAGTACGATGGAAGTTGCCCGATTTTCTCCCAGCGAGATTCGAGTGGCCATTCAGGCGCTGATCGTTGAGGACCGAATTTCTCTCGCTTACGCACTGGGGGATGCCGGACTGGCGTTGTATCCGGAAAGCGAGGACATCCTTGCTGTGACAAGTTTGTTAGCCGTGATGGTTCAGGATTGGTCGCAAGCGATCGATCTGCTCCGCGAGCTGATTGACCTGCAGGATGGCAGAGCAACCGTGTTTACCTATGCCATGCTGATTCGTTCGCTGCGTTGCAATATGGCCTACGCCGAAGCGTTTGATGCCGCACGCAGCGGCCTTAGTTTGTTTCCTGATCATCCAGATTTGATTAAAGAGTACGACGCGCTGGCGGCGGAAATGGGTCTTTCCGCTGTATGAGCGACCCGCTGGTGCTCTGGGCGGAAATAAGGGCAAGTACTTGCCGGGTTTTCGACAAAAGTTGCCGTCGGGTCGAAGTTACAAAACGGTCGTTTAAAACCTGGTCAAAAAAATCTTTATAAAACAATTAGTTAAAATTTGGCACGATTTGTGCTTAGTAACGGTAAAGGGTAAATTGCCCCTACAGGATTAGCCGATCGCGATTAGATAATCGCTAAGGAGAAAAACAGCATGTCAGTCATTAACACCAACACCAAAGGGCTGTTCAGTCAGGCCGCGTTGAAATCGACCGAGCGAGCGCAGGCGACCGCTATGCAGCAGCTCTCTACGGGCAAGCGCATCAACTCGGCTAAGGATGATGCCGCCGGTTTGGCGATCTCGACGCGGATGACTCAGCAAATCCGAAGCCTGGATCAGGCTGTCAGAAATGCGGGCGATGCTATTTCTCTGATCCAGACTGCCGAGGGTGCGACGAATTCGATCACGGACATGATGCAGCGCATGCGTGAGCTGGCGATTCAGGCGATCAACGACACGAATGAAAATGAGCAGCGAAGCTATCTCGATCTGGAATTCCAGCAACTAAAACAAGAGATCGTTCGTATCGCTGACATGACTGAGTGGAATGGTTTCCCTGTCCTTAATGGCACTGCGGGTATTCCGCAAGGTCCACAGCCGGTGTTCAAAATCGCCTCCTCGGGTGAGTTGAGTACCAAGATCAACTACAGTCCGGTGACTGTAGACACGAGTGAAGATATAGAACAGCAGACGATTACCTTCAGCGCCGTCGATAGTGCTCAGGAAGTGTTGACTTTTACGGGCACGACGGGCTCAGCCGGTACCACTTTTACCATCGTAACTTCCGGCGCTAGCGGCCTTGACGCGCAAACCTCGACTATCACGTTGTCAGCGGCGACCGCTGATGCGGCTGCAGTTGGTTCGGCAGTTGCTACTGCATTGAATTTGGATTTTGCCTCAGCAAACATTACTCGCCAGGCAGTGGATAACAAGGATGGCACGGTCACCATTATTTATCGCGATGTCGATGGTGCGGCTGACCCCGCAACCTTTACTGATAACGCAATGTCGGCGACTGGCGTTTTGATGACCCAAGGTTCGGTTACTGGCAGTGGAATGATTTATGTAGGCGGCGTTACCGTCAATGTGACGGCGGGTATGGCTGCTTCAGACGTAGGCGAGGCTGTAACCACTGCGCTGGCACAGGCCAGCGGGTTCTCGACAGCGATAATTCGTGATAACGCGGACGGATCGGTGTCGATTACCTACTCTGAGGACGACGGTGATGTTGATCTGATCAGCTTTACTGCCGGCGCAGACATCGGCATTACCAGTACCGCGGAAACCGAGCAGATTGCTGATGCCGCCTTTGATTTTGCCAACGATGGAAACTTCCTTAAGTCGGGCAAGCTGAATTTTGAGATTGATCCAACACCATTGAAGCAGGAACTGGTCACTATCGGACCAGTCTCGGCCTCAGGCACTTTGTCGATTGGTGGGGTGACCGTAAACTTTACGTCCTCAATGGGTGCGGCTTCGGCGGCTGCGGTGGTCAGATCCTATCTGATTGCAAATAACGAGTGGAATTTCTCTGCTTCAGGCCGTCTGATTGTTGACAACGAAGACGGGACGCTGAGCATTACCTATTCAGCCGAAGATGGTGGTGCAGAGACGCTGGCCGGAACAGCAACCAGCTCAGCCTCGGCAAATACGGTGGTCTCTGTCGTTCCAGTCAAGCCCTACGGTGCTATCAGTGCGCGGTTTGATGTTGAATACGGAGATCCTGTGATCATGCAAGGCTCGGTGAATTTTGCCGATGGCACGATCTCCTTCGCAAAAGATTCTGTAGCCCAGGTCAATGAAATGACGTTATCCGGTAGCTACACCGTTGGTGATGTCATAACCGTCAAGCTGGACGGCTACGAATATGAATACCCAGTAGCGACGGCTGATTCAACTCTCGCGTTGCTGTCGGCGCATATGGCGTCCGACATGCTCAATGATGTGGAATTAGGCAAGGTCGTTGACGTTGCGCTCAACCGCGATGGCAATATTACGATGACTGCCAAAAACCCAGGAGTGGCGTTTACATCGAGTGCGGTGGTTGCTCGTGCTACTGGCTCCAGGGGTAGTGTGTTAACCGAAACAATCACTGAAAATGTAGATGCGGGTAAGAACGCAACGGTTATCTCTGCAGATTTAACGGTGTCCCTGTTGAATGCCGAGGGTGACGCGGCGAACATAACTTACCGGGCGCCCAATGCGAGTTTCAATGTTGGACGTAGCTTTGCTCAACTCTCAGCTCTGCGCAATAGCGACCTGATCATCAATGGTCAGAGCGTCAGCGTGTCACTGGCGGAATACGACAAGGTATCAACGTCGAATCCAGCTTCCAGTGCGCTTGCCAAAGCAACGGCGATAAATAAAATCGCGAACCTGACGGGGGTTAAAGCGGTTGTACAGGAGAATGTCTTTACTGGTAGCCAAATGATACCCGGTGATTCGGTGACGGGTACGATCAGTATTAATGGCTACACCTCTCCCGTCGTTACCACCACAGAAAACAACCCACGTGAGACACGCGCTAGTGTGGTGGAGGCCATCAATCGCATGACACCGCACACGGGTGTGGTCGCGATCAATACCAACGACGATCTTAAGGGCATCACACTCAAGGCGGCTGATGGCCGGAACATTGAGGTGTTCTTCAACACTAATTCGCCAGCAGACGTGTTCGCAGCGCGTACGGGTTTGAAGCAAGGCTTGCAGGCGAGCGTGTACTCGCTGGAATCCAAGCTGGAGACCGCGATCAAACTTGATTCGAGCACAACAGGCGACATTAGCCGATCCAATCTAACGGCAGGTAATTATGTCGATAACAAGACAGTACTGACTATCGACGATCGCCTGGCTGTCAATCCGCCCCAAGCACAAGTCAACAAGGTAGAGTTGTCGGGTACGCCGGCAACAGGTGAGACTTTTAGCATCACCATCAATGGTCGTACCAAGAGCTTTAAAACGACTGCGGGTGCAGGAACATTTGAAGATATTCGATCGACACTGATCAATGAGATCAACGCAGATCCTCGGTTAGGAGTTACTGCGACAGCCACCAACGGCGACAACCTGAAATCGATATTCGTCACCTCGCGTAATCCTGGAATCGCGTTCACACTCAGCGTGTCGACCGACTCGGACAATGCGTATATGGATCAGTCAACCGTAGTCGAAAACGCCGCCGCCAAGGTTCGCAAATTGAATACCGGTGATCTGGTAATCAATGGCGTGGCGATACCCGCCTCTGCAAGCCTTGATGACATCCGATCGACCGAGGGTACGTTCGCCAGCTTACGTAACAGCAGTGCCATTTCGATAGCTGCTGCGATCAACAGTCAGTTTGATAAAACAGGTGTCAAGGCTGAGTTTGATAATGCCGTTATCACTGGTACGAACACCATAACGGGTTTACCTGGAGTCTTCCCCGAGACGGGCGAACAGTCGCTGTTCATCAACGGAATCGAAGTCAAGGTCATGTTGACCGAGGATGAATATCCTGACGTGCGCCGACAAAAAGTGATTGATGCGATCAACCTGCGCACCTATTCACATGGAGTGACTGCATCAAATAATGGCGGTGGCGTTACTCTGGCATCGAACGACGGTCGTAATGTATCAGTTTGGTTTGATGCGAATGTCGAGGGGTTGTCTGCTGCGAGTTTTGGCTTGGATGCTGGTGGGGCAGTTGTGCAGGAAACATCGATCACGATCGGTGGCACGGTTGATGTCACGAACGACAAAGCCACCGTGGTGATCAATGGATTGACGATTACTTCAGATGCTGCGACATCAGCTACGACAGCAGATTTGGGTGCCAAGCTATTCCAAGCGATTCAGGAGAAAATCACCAGCGGCCTGTTAACTAACATCACAGTATCGCGTGATGAGAACAATAGTCCTGAGAAGATCGTAGTTCGATCGACTGTACCTGGTACTGGCTTCGAGTTAACAGGCGCTGCATCGACCGATGCCCAGGCAACTGTAACGATAGCCGCAGTAACGCCTAATAGCCAGGGCAATAACATTGTGACGGCTATTCGGGGTGGTGATCGTCAGTCGACGGGTGCAAAGACGGTATATAGCTCGCTTAAGCTGGTGTCGGACAACGCATTTACGGTGGAGCCGGGTACCAATGGCTTTGGTCCAAATTCTAATTTCGACGAGCTTGGATTCAAGCAGGGTACATTTGGCGGCCGCTCCAGTGTTGAGATGTCTCCCCCACGGGTCGGTAGGCTGACGTTCCAAGTGGGCGCCAAAGCGGGTCAGGAGATTCACATTGACCTAGCAGATTTTGGTAAGGGAGGACCCATCACCAGCGGTATAACCGGCGATGTTGATGAACCTCTAGAGAAAATGATTAATCGGATCAACACGCGAGAGGGAGCACAGGCCGTGCTTGCAAAGCTCGATATTGCGATGGACAAGATTAATGGTACGCGAGCCGTGATGGGGGCGGTGATGAACCGCCTGGAATATGCGATGGACAATTTGTCCAATGTCTCGACGAACTCATCCGCTTCCCGCAGTCAGATCGAGGATGCAGACTATGCGAAGGCCAGTACCGAGCTCGCCAGAACACAGATCATGCAGCAGGCCGGCACTGCAGTCTTGGCTCAGGCCAATATGAGCCAGCAATCGGTGCTGAAGCTACTGAATGGCTAAACATATCTTTCGGGCGAGCCGAGCCTGACCGTCGTGGGTGGTTGATCCTGCCACTGGGAACTTAGGCCAGGCCACGAGCCTGGCATGTGCGCGTCCGAAAGCCCTGTGACAAAATACGGGTCGTTGAGTAGTTCGCTCCGAGGTTGGTATGGATAACCATGACAAGCGCAGCCGCATCGCGTTTCGGCTGCTTCGCATTGCACTGATTTCGATTGGGTTGTTTCTGGTGATGGTGGTGCTGCACCCCGAGCGCTTTCTGCCACCGGACATGACGCTGGGTGAGTTTTTCCAGGCTTTGCTTGGTGTTGTGATTTTGGCAGGGGTATTCGCTGCTGCGAGTTTTCGCGCCTGGAATGATTATCAGAACAAACGACGCAACAAGAAATGAACACGCCCAAGCTCACTGAACAGGAAGAGGCGCCCAACTGCTGGCAGTGCCGCCACTTTGCCGTGAGCTGGGATCCCAAGCTGCCTTACTCGTGCCGGCTGATGGGTTTCAAAAGCCGCATTCTTCCCGCCATCGAAGTACTGCGCGCTGATGGCCAACGCTGTCAGGGTTTCATGCGCAAACCTGCAGCCGCCACGGGTTGCAGCGAATCCCCCGCACCGACGACCATCCGCAAGCTCGCATGAACGCCATCGCCAGGCTATCTGCCTTGATCGTGCTGCTGATCTGCAGCGCTGCACAGGCGGATATGGGCGTTGCAATGAAAGCGATCGAGCGCGGCCACTACGCGACCGCTGAGCGCGCCTTGCGCAAGGCTGCCGACAAGGGGGACGCTCGCGCGCAAAATAATCTGGGTTATCTGTACGAGCATGGTCTTGGCGTCGTGCAGAGTTACTCGGACGCGCTCGTCTGGTATGACCGCGCTGCTCGAGCGGGACTGCCTGAGGCCCAGTACAACTTGGGAACGCTCCATCATCACGGCAGAGGTATCTCGCGCAATCATGATGTGGCGTACCAATGGTTTTCTTCTGCGGCTGCTGCGGGGTATACCGAGGCCGAATATATGCTGGGCGAATCCTACCGATCCGGTTTGGGCGTGAAAAAAGATGGCGCACTTGCGCTGTCCTGGTACATGAAAGCCGCGCGCAAAGGTCACCCCGCCGCCCAGCTGATGGCCGCATCGGTGTATTTGTCGGGAGAGGGTTGGCGCAAAGAGCCCGCCAAGGCGGTGGTGTGGGCCGAAATCGCGCGCCTCAACGGCGAGCCTCAAGCCAAAGTCTTACTGGATAAAGCCGGCAAGGGTCTTGGGCAGGAAAAAAAATCCGAGGCGCTGGAGTTGGCTGCTGTGTGTTTAAGGACTGCTTATCAGGATTGTCCGGAATAATTTCGCCTGCTCCCTAGACGGGACCGATCCGACGCATCAAGGTCATCGGGTTTATCGGCGATGCCTTGAATCCGTAGTACGCATAAAACTCCCTCGCACGTTGGTTCAGCGCATGCACCAGCATGGCTTTGACCCCTGTGTTTGAAGATACTCGAACAGAGCGATTCATCGCGTCTCGCAGCAGCGCCGCCCCAAGTTGACTTCTTCACCGCGCTCAGCGGCTTCAATGAGTTTGGACAATGGTGTTTTCGCTGAATGAATATTGATCGGATCCATCGCTGCCTCGGTACCTGAAATGATTGTTAGCTAATTTCAGCTAACTTGGGTATTTCAGCCAACAGCCCAACGGGCACCCATTTTGCAAACCCCTACCTTGCGGGTGCAGGGCTATCGGACTGTCGACTTTCCGTCCTCCCCAAAGCGGACGGCTTCTTCCTCCCCCGGCAAACCCCTGCCGATCCGACAGATCCCCTGAAAACCCGCATATTGCCTCGCTAATTTATCTGGCACACGGATTGCTAAGAGGAAAGCACTCCATGTTTTCAGAGGCAATCAAAGTGACAGCACCTACCGAAATCTCGCATCCCGCGTTGTGGCTGGACCCGAAGTCCGCGGTTGGCCCAAATGAGCGTGAACAGCTTGCCGCTGCCGGACTGCAGTTGTTGCCGGTCGCCACACTCGACGACTTGAAGCAAGGCCTGGCCCGTGCGCGGTTGGTGGTCATTCGTCTGATGAATGATGTCGGCCTGCTGCATGAGGTCAAGAAACTCACCCAATCCTTTGGTCATGCCGTACCGGTGCTCTGTCGCATCGATCGTCATCGTTTTGAGCTGGCTGTCGAGGCGATGCGCTGTGGTGCTTATCAGGTGCTGGCGGCTGATGAATGGTCAGTGGGCGTCTGGCGTGACTCGCTCACACTTGCGCCGCGCCGTCCCGATTCGCAGCGCAGTGGTCCTCAGACCTTTGTCTTTGTTGATCCGAATAGTCAGCATCTGCTCGAACTCGCACGTCGTGTCGCGCAGACCCAGGTCTCGGCCTTGGTCACGGGTCCCACGGGGGCCGGTAAAGAAGTACTCGCACGCGTACTGCATGATGCCTCGCCACGCCGCAATGGGCCTTTCGTCGCCATGAATTGCGCCGCACTGCCTGAAAACCTGATTGAAGATTTATTGTTTGGTCACGAGAAGGGCGCTTTCACCGGTGCTTTGAAAGAGCATCGTGGTCTGTTCGAGCAAGCGCATGGCGGCACCATCTTCCTTGATGAGATCGCCGAGATGCCGTATCACTTGCAGACCAAACTTCTGCGCGTGCTGCAGGAACGAAAAATTACGCGTCTTGGTGGACACGCACCGATTGAGCTGGACGTGCGTCTGGTCGCTGCCACCAACAAAGATTTGCGCGAAGCGATTGCCGAGCGCGAGTTCCGTGAAGATCTCTATTTCCGTATCAGCGCTTTCAAATTATCCGTGCTGCCGCTGCGTGAGCGGCCGGGCGATATTCTTCCGCTGGTCATGCAATTCCTGCGTACCTATGGTCCGGTAGATCGTCAGATTGAACTCTCGCCCCGTGCGATTGAACTGCTGCAGCACTACCGCTGGCCGGGCAATGTGCGTGAACTGCAAAACGTGGTTCAGCGTGCGCTGGTGCTGTGCAATAGCGACATCATCACTGAGGCCGAACTCATGTTCGATGAGACCGATGAAAAGCCCATCGCCTCGCCGGTATCGCAACCTCTCTCTGTAACGACGCACTCGCAATTGATGAAATACGGTCAGCGTGAAGTCGCCGATGCACACAATCCCGAGGCTGTCGATTTGTCGACAGCGGTCAAGAGTAGCGAGTACCAGGCCATCATGGCCGCGATTCAGACAACGCGTAACCGTAACGAAGCGGCAAAAAAACTCGGTATCAGTCCTCGTTCACTGCGCTACAAGATGGCGCAATTCCGCGAACGTGGGGTACCCATGGCCGTAGCGGCCTAAGCAGGGAGCCAAGCACATGATCAACAAAATCAACAGCCAGGCCAACATCGATGCGATGTTGGCCACCTTGCGTCAGCATCAGATTGATTCATCGGGCAAGACCACACCGCCCGTCCTGACCGTACCGGCACCGGAAGTCGGCAAGCCGACCTTTGGTGAAGCGATTGAAGCGGCTGTCGTCAAGACAAATGACATCCAGCAGCACGCGAGCAGCTTGAGACAAGCCTATGACCGCGGCGAGGATGTACCTCTGACCGATGTGGTTCTCGCGATGCAGAAATCCTCGTTGGCCTTCGAAGCAACGATGCAGATACGAAACAAAGTGCTCAAGGCTTACGAAGATATCTTGAACATGCCGGTGTGATGCAGCAGATGACCGAGCAGACAAACAAGCAGATGACTGAACAGAGAGTAAATCATGGCTGAAGCGACAATGAACCCGGGCGGCATGCCGCCGCAACTGCCTCCAGCGACACCGAATGGCGCCGGTGATGGCGCTGCCACGGCAATGCCCATTGCGACCTCTGGCATGCCGGCACCCGGTACCCAATTGCCCGAGGCTTTGCGTGGCGTGAGCAGCGGCGTTTCCGTCTTCCGCGACTGGATGGATGGCGTACTAAAACAACCCAGTGTGCGTCGTGCGCTGATACCGCTCATGATTCTGCTGGTATTGGTGATTGCTGCTGTGTCGTTTCAGTTTACCCAGACCACACCGTATCGTCCGATCATGCCCGGCATGACTGAAAACGATAAACAGGCCGCGATTGAAGCGCTCAAGGCAGGTGACTTCAAACCCAAAGTCGACACCAGCAGCGGACAAATCACGGTTCCCGAGTCGCGCTATCACGAAGCACGTATTTTTCTGGCAGGTCAGGGCATCCCGAAAGAAGCCCAGCCCATCGGCATGGAATCACTGAAAGACAAATCTTCCATGACGACGAGTCAATTCATGGAACAAGTGCAGTACAACACCGCGATTGAGCAAGAGCTCGCGCGCAGCATTATGCAAATCTCCACCATCAAGGCGGCCCGCGTTCACCTCGCTCTGCCCAAGCAGAGTGTTTTCGTACGCGAACGCGCCACCCCGAAAGCCTCGGTCGTAGTGACACCGCACAGCGGCCGTGGCGTATCAACACCGCAGGTGAAAGCCATCGTGCATCTGGTTTCCTCCAGCGTGCCTTATCTGGCGCCACAGAATGTCTCCGTAGTGGATGACCAGGGTAACCTGATGACCGAAGAAAATCAGGTCGATGCCGCCATGGGACTGACCATGGCCCAAATGGCACACAAGCAGCGCACCGAAGAAACCTATCGCAATCGCGTGACGGAATTGCTGGGGCCGGTGGTTGGCGAGGCTGCGGTGCAGGCGCAGGTCAATCTGACGCTGGATTACACCCAGGTCGAAACGACGACAGAAGATTTTGATGACAAAGACAAGGGTGTCAAGCCGCGCTCCGAAGCGTTGACTACCGAGCGTAAATTCAAGCTGGATCCAGAGGGTATTCCAGGTGCGATGAGTAACTCGCCGCCGCCTGATGCCGACCTGACGAAAAACACCAATACGGATGAACAAAAGCCTGCCACGAATGAAATCGTGACGACCAAATCCACCCGTAACTTTGAAATGGATCGCTCGGTACGTCACGTGAAGAATTCGCTGGGTAATATCTCGCGTGTGACGGTGGCTGTGGTTGTCGCTGAGCGTCCTGCACCACCACCGGCCGATGGCAAGCCTCTGCCACCGGGCGCGCCCACAACAATTCCGTACACGGCGCAGGAACTCGATCGCATGCTCAATCTCGTTCGCAGTGCTGTGGGCTACAGTGAAGCGCGGGGCGACGTCGTGACGGTGGCACCAGCGCGTTTTGAGACGCTGGCACCGGAGCCACCCAAGCCCTGGTATGAAAATGGCGATATACAGAATTTCATTAAAATCGGTCTGGCTGCACTCGTGATCATTGTCTTCATGCTGGCGGTGGTACGTCCACTGGTCAAAGGGCCGACCATCAACCAGATTATGCCGCCGGTCGTCACACCGACAGCCGAAGAGGTCAAGGCACTGGAAGAAGCCAAGGCCGCCGAAGAAGCCAAGATCGCGGCAGAAGAGCAAGCCGCCGCAGAAGAGCTCGCCGCCGAGGAAGCACGTATCGCCGAAGAAGAAGCGGCAGCGCTGGCGGCTGAGGAAGAGGCTGCAGCACTCGCAGCGGCCGAGGCAGAAGCCGAAGCCGAGCTGGCCGAGGGCGAGATCGAGATGCAGGAAGGCGAGACCCTGGATGAACTCAAGGCGCGCATGCAGGCGATGAAGCCCAAGAAACCCACCTTCACCGCCGACATGCTCGACACCGCTAACAGCTATGATGACAAAGTTGCGCTGATTCGCATGCTGGTCTCGCAGGAATCCGGTCGTGTGGCACTCGTATTGAAAAACATGGTCAGGTCTTGATCGACACTCACCGGACAATGAAACGGAAACATCATGGCAGAAACAAAAAAATCTGAGGCTCCCCGGCCCGCAGCAACGGCGGTCAAGACCGCCACGGCAGTGCCCGCCAAGGCCGCAGTGGTCCCCTCGAGAGCAGTCGCTGTCGCTGGGAAGACAGCGGCAGTACCTGCCCGGGTCGGTGCAGTGCCTGCCAAGACCGCCGCCGTGCCTGCGCGTGTGGGTGGCGTGCCTGCGAAGACAAACGGTATTCCCGCGAAGACCGCGGCAGTGCCAGCAAAAACAACAGGCGTTCCAGCCAAGACCGGAGCAGTTGCAGCCAAGACCGCAGCAGTCGCAGCCAAGACCGCAGCAGTCGCAGCCAAGACGGCGACCGGGAGTGCAGTGGTTCCGGCAAAAACAGCCGCAGCACCTGCCAATGCGGTGACCAAGCCGGCAGCAGCGGGGGCCACTGATGCTGCCTCCAAAGATCCGGCCAAGCCGGCCACCACTGCAGTGGCAACGACTGATAACAAAGCTGCAGGCGACAAGGACAAGCCCGCTGTCGGAGATGCCGCAGCAGGCGAAGGTGACTCTCAAAATTTTGCTGAGATGAGAGATAAATTCAAGCCTGCGAAAAAAAGCGTGGCAGTACCGGCCGAATTGTTGGGCGATGCAAAAAGTTATGATGACAAACTGATTCTGGTCAAAATTCTCACCGAAAAAGAACAGAATCGGGTTGTCTTGATGATCAAGAACATGCTGCGTTCAACCGGCGCAGAAAAGAAAAAATAAAGTGTAGCGACAGAGGTTATTTATGGCAGATTCAAAAACGAACGCAGAAGCTTCCAAGCCGGATGGCGGTCCTCCGCCGATGTCCGAAGAACTCAAGCGCGAACTGGCCGAGCTCACCAGCACGCAGCGAGCAGCCGTGCTCATGCTATTGCTGGGTGAAGACCTTGCGTCGAACATCATCAGCTATCTTGATCCCAAAGAGGTGCAGGAACTCGGTGCGGCCATGGTGTCGGTGGCGGACTTGTCCCAAGAGGCGGTCAATGCCGTGCTGGATCAGTTTGTCGATATGCTGAAAAAACAAACCAGCCTGTCGCTTGGAACGACCGATTACGTCGAAACCGTGCTCAAGCGCGCGCTGGGTCCTGACAAGGCTGCATCCGTGCTGTCGCGCATCATGCCCAATCGTGCCAGCCGTGGTCTGGAAATTTTGCAGTGGATGGATGCGCGTGCGATCGCCGAGATGATTCGTGGCGAGCATCCGCAGGTCACTGCCATCATTCTGTCGGTACTCGAGTCCGAAGTCGCGGCTGATGTCCTCGCCTTCCTGCCTGAAGAATCCCGTCCGGAGGTCGTGCAGCGGGTCGCCAGCCTCGATACTGTTCAGCCATCGGCGATGGAGGAACTTGAAACCATCATGAAAGCGCAATTCTCCAATAATGCGTCTTCTTCCTCGTCGAGTTTCGGTGGCGTCAAGGCTGCGGCGAAGATCATGAACTTTACCAAGGTCGAGCTCGAATCCGCCATCATGCAAGGCGTGGGTCAGATTGATGAAGAGCTTGCGCTGCGCATTCAGGACAATATGTTCAGCTTCGAGAATCTGGCCGGGGTGGACAATCGTGGCATCCAGGCGCTCATGCGCGCAGTCGAGCCGGATATGCTCATGGTGGCACTCAAGGGGGCAACTGACGAAGTCAAGAACAAGTTCCTCGACAATATGTCCAGTCGTGCACGCGGCATGTTCGTCGACGACATGGAATCCAAAGGTCCTCTGCGGATGACCGAAGTCGAAGACGCACAAAAGAAAGTCATGCGTCAGGCCCGAAAACTATCCGAGAAGGGCGAGCTGATCCTCGCTTCAGGTGGAGCCGACTTTGTCTGAGTCTTCGCACACAGCGCGCCGGCGCCACGAATACATGCCCAACCGGATGTTCGATCCGGTTACCAACCCATTCGCGGTGCAAAACTTGCTGGTCGAGGAAAGTCAGCCATTCACTGTGGCACCCGACGAGCGTTCCGAATTCCGCTTCGAATCCGATCCGCTGATCAGCGGTCAAGACATGGGTGCGTTTGCACTGGATGAAGTGATTGAGCTGGCTGATCTAACGGGTGCTGCGGCCTTTCCTGCTGAAACCAAGGTTAGCGATGCTTTCGTGTCGAAAACCGCAATGGCTGATGCAGATGCCGCGATGGCAGCGCAGCAAAACACGTTCACCGCAGATGCGACGATGGCAGCCACGGATGCCAGTGGTTTCACTGAGCAGACCGAGCAGGATGAGACCATTGCGACTCTACCGCCTGCTGATGATCTGATGACGGCGGGTAGTGATGCCGACGGCGCAGACACAGCTGCTGTTTCGCAGACGGAGACCGAGATGCTTGCGGCGTCGGTCGAGCTCAATGACGTATCAGCAGCAGATACAGAGGTGACGGTTGCCGGCAGCGTCGACGACAACGAAGTAAAGGCGTCTGCGCCCGAGCAAGAACCCGAATCAACGCCAGTACCGAGCGCAGCATCAACACCCGACCTGTCCGGTGAAGCTGTATCCGCGCTGGTAGAGGCAGCACGGGAAGAGGCGAGAGCCGAAACCCGCGAGACCGCTTACAACGAAGGCCTTGAAGCCGGTAAAGCACAGGCCAGAGCAGAACTGCAAAAAGAACATGACGCACAGATCACCCAACTCAAAACACTCCAGGAAGCACTGCAAAAACTCAGCTTTGATGCAGATGCCTTGTTCGAGCCTGTCAAAAAGCTGACCGTGCATTTGGCCGAGCAACTGGTGCGCGGCGAACTCGCGCAATCGCCGCAAACGATTTCACGGCTGGTGGATAACAGCCTGCGTGAACTGAACGCCTCCGGCGAGAAAGCCGTTGTCGTGCATCTGAACCCAGAAGATCTCGAGGCCTACCGACCTCTGGTTGCGCAATTTGGCGACAGCATGATTTTGCGACCTGATTCGCTGCTGGAGCGTGGCAGCGTTCGCGTCTCTCTCGATGGCAGCGTGGTCGAAGACTTGATGCAGCGTCGTGTGGATGGCCTCAAAAAATCACTCAACCAACCCGCAGCGCCCGCTTGGCAGGCCGGTAGTGGACGACTCAGCGATCGTCTGAATGAATCACAGCGTGGCAGTCAGCATGTTGAAGATGTCACCGCAGTAGAAACGTCGAGCAGCGACGATGACAACAACGATTGATTATGCCGATGTGGTTGAGCGTCTGATTGCCCAGACGCGCACGCCACCCGCTTGCCATACAGGCACCTTGGTACGGCTGGTGGGCATGACGCTCGAAGCCCGCGGCATCATGGCGCCACTCGGTGCCTTGTGCGAAATTGAAGGCAATGGTGGAAATAAAATCTCGGCCGAAGTCGTTGGCTTCAATGACCAGACACTTTTCCTGATGCCTTTTACCGAGCCTATCGGTATTGGCCCCGGCGCAGCCGTTCGTGTACTCGCCAATTCCTCCGAAGCGCGTTTGGGTAATGCCTTGCTGGGCCGTGTCATTGATGCATTCGGCCAGCCGCTCGACGGTGGTCCGGTACCTGATTGTCCTGACAAGCTTGCGCTGTTGGGATTGCCACTCAATCCGATGGAACGCGGACCGATCAATCAGATACTCGATGTGGGTGTCAAAGCAATCAATGGTTTGCTTACCATGGGCCGAGGGCAGCGTATCGGTCTGATTGCCGGTTCTGGTGTCGGCAAGAGCTCATTACTGGGCATGATCACTCGTTTTACCAAAGCCGATGTGGTCGTCATCGGATTGATTGGTGAGCGCGGACGTGAGGTTCAGGCCTTTATCAATGAAGTACTGGGCCCCGAAGGTCGTGCCAAATCCATCGTGATTGCGGCACCGGCCAATGTCTCACCCGTGATGCGTTTGAAAGCCACGCACCTCACGCATGTGATCGCTGAGTATTTCCGTGATCAGGGCAAGAACGTACTCATGCTCATGGATAGTCTCACCCGAGTAGCGCATGCGCAGCGTGAAATTGGTTTGGCGATCGGTGAGCCACCCACCGCCAAAGGGTATCCGCCATCGGTGTTTGCCCTGCTGCCGAATCTGATTGAGCGCACCGGGGTCGGACGTCATGGTTATGGCGCGATCACTGCTATTTATACGGTGCTTGCTGAAGGCGATGATGCGCAAGATCCCATCGTCGATATCGCACGCGCGTCACTGGACGGGCAAGTGATGCTATCGCGCAAGCTCGCTGATGCTGCGCATTATCCTGCGATTGATCTGAATGGGTCGATCTCGCGGGTCATGCAAGATTTATTGCCGGCTGACGAGCTCAAGCTGGCCAATCGCGTACGCCGGCTGTGGTCCTTGTATCAGCAAAACCAGGATCTGATTTCCGTGGGTGCCTATGAAATGGGCTCTAATCCCGAGATTGATCAGGCCATTGCGCTGCGCGCGCAGCTGGAAGTTTTTCTTGTACAGGACATGCATACCGAAGTGGATCATGCGACTACTCGTCACAACATTCGGCAATTGCTGGGTGTATGACACGCCCACCTGAGTCCACGACAGGCTGTATGACTGCCAGGCCCAAACCATGAACCACTGCTGGAACATCCTCGCAGAACGCGCACAGCACGCAACCCGTGAGGCCCACGCCCGTGTCCTCGAAGCTCGCGCCCGCGTGGAAAAACTCGAGGGGAGCGAGGCGCATATCGATAAACTGCGCGCCGACTACGTCGAGCGTTACAACGCCACGCAAAAAGAATCCCACAAAATCAGCGACAACATCGCCTACCGACAGTTCCTGGAGCATTTGCGTGGTCTGCGCCTGCGCGTCGAATCGCAAACTGCAGCAGCACGCGTTCAGCTCAATGAAGCCAAAGCGGCATTACTCGTCGCTCAGCGCGAGCAAGCCAAAATGGAAGCCATGGTTGAACGTGAAGAACGTAATGCCGAACTGATCGCGGCAAAAAAAGAGCAGCGTGAGCTGGATGCGGCGGGTATACGGTTGTTTAATTTGCGGTAGCAGCTAATGTATCCCGACGCAGCGTGTACGCTGGCCGGAACGACGCTGGTGATTGAGGCAACGGCAAAATTCCCAGCGTCATTCCGGCGAGGTCGTGATCCAGCCTCTTTGCTTCACCGGCTTCACCCAATCAGGCTGTTGCGCGACTTCTACTCACGATGCAACTCTCAATTGAGCTATTCGGATGAGTTAGGTAAAAATAAAGTCGGACGCTGTTAACTCGGTGACACCGACGACCGTAATCGTGTTGGACCCGAAGGTGATGACGGTGTTCGTGTCTTGTTGGCTCAGGTGAGCTGCTGCCATCAGCGCCTCAAAACTGGTAACGCCCACGCTATTGAGTTCGATCTTGTCCTCGCCTTGACGGAAATCATGGATGGTATCGGTTCCGTTGTTGGCCGAAAAAACAAAAATATCTTGTCCCGTGCTTACAAGGCTGAGGTCGACATCTCCATACCCCGTTCCGTTATACGAATTCGCGATATCACCCCACATGAAATCGTTGCCCGTTCCACTGATCAGACGGTCGTCACCGCAAATAGTTGCACCGGCGAGGTGGTACTCGGCGTCACCGTAGAGCATGTTTTCAGTGACAAATTCACCAGAAATTGGGGTGTCGGTCGCTTTGAGGACATCATTGCCGCCTTGGCTAGCAGACAGTCTCATGGCGTCGCCATATAGCTTGTTGTAATGGGAGTTGACTCCGCCGGTCAGCACATCATTGGCGCCCTTACTGAAGGACATATTAACGGCATCACCATACAGGTTGTTAAGAAAGGAGTCTGCTCCCCCAAGCAGACTGTCATTGCCGCCGACGCTGTAGGACATGGATTTGGAATCGCCGGTCAGGAAATTTTCAATGGAGCCAGTCCCCCCGATCAGCCTGTCGTTGCCACCTTGGCTATGGTTCAATTCGTAGGCATCGCCCAATATCGCGTTGTAATTAGCGCTCGACCCACCCGTCAAAGCATCATTGCCGCCTTGGCTGTTCGACATGTTTACAGCATCGCCGTACAGGATGTTTTCACTGCAATCAGCGCCGCCTGTTAGTACATCATTGCCGCCCTTGCTTTTGTCCATTTCAAAGGCGTCGCCGTGCAGATTGTTGGACATGGAGTTGGTTCCTCCAACCAGCACATCGTTACCGCCTTGGCTGTAATTCACGCTGTATGCATCGCCATAAAGGCCGTTATAGGTGCATTTATCGCCACCGACTATCAGGTCATTGCCTCCCTGACTATAAAACATGTCTTCAGCATCGCCGCAAAGGATATTATCGGCGTTGGCTCCACCAATCAGAGCATCATTGCCCCCTTTCCTGTTCTCAATTAGGTAGGCATCGCCGTAGATAATATTCGTTACACTCTCGACACCAATCAGAGTTTGCGATTTAGCCTTGGAATTGAGCGTTCCGGTCGTATCTCCAAATATCGTTACTGTTGTTCCTGCTACCATGATCACTCCTTGATCAGTCCATTCAGAGAAGACGAATTTCTCCTCTGGCAGATCGCACCATCGCGGTAAAGTGCGGCCTCAACGGATCAAACGCATGCCGTGTGACCAGCGGTGAGCCTTCACCCCAGGTTTTGCTCCAATCTAAGAGCGCGACAAAAATGGCGAGCCGATTAGGTGGAAAAACCTTGCTGCATGCCTATGCTTCTCTGGGAGTCTTTAGGGCGATTGATGTGCGTCAAACCGGCATCGTTAACGACATCGGATTAGTACACCGGTGTGTCAGCTTGTTGTTAAGAAGCATTCAATAACGAAAATACATATCGTAGAGACCCTGCGCAGCTGCCAGCACAAACTTTTGCCGCCACCCAGAGCCTGACGAGTTGCGCTGTTTATTCAACCAGCAAACTACGCAACATCCACGCATTCTTCTCATGAACCTGCAGACGCTGCGTGAGCAAATCGCAGGTCGCCTGATCACAGGCCAGTTCCGGGTAACGGAACATGGTGCGCGTCGCGCGGATGATCGTCTCCTGACCTTCGACGAGCTCGATCATCATTTCGCGTGCTCCAGGCTTGTCTTGAATTGGTTTGATCGAGGTGAGTTTGGCGAATTCTTCATAGCTACCGGGTGCGCGTTCACCTAGTGTGCGTATGCGCTCCGCAATGAGGTCGACCGCAGCCCATTGCTCGGTGTAGAACTGCATGAATAATTGATGCAGCGTCTGAAACATCGGCCCGGTCACATTCCAGTGGAAATTGTGCGTCTTGAGGTAGAGCGTGTACGTGTCGGCAAGAAGGTGACGCAGGCCATCGACAATTTTGAGGCGGTCGGCACTGCTCATACCGACATCAACAGGGGGAAGCGCGGAATCGCTGGTGGACATGAAAGCTCCTTCGGGTTGAAAAGTGCTGCATTTTAGGCATCAATTATCAAAATTGTCATGCTTGCTGCATGGACTTTTTCGAAAAGAGTAAGAGCGTAAGGAGATAAAAAAAATCCCCGACGGCATCCGGCGGGGATTGGTGATCGCTGCGGTGCATTGAGGACGGGCTGCACAAGCCCATCTATCGTCGAGATGGCGTAGCTGGAGCACGCGGGGAATGTAACATCAAGGTCGCGGGGTCATTTACCTTGCCGTAAAAGTTTCCGCATTCGCTGGGGCGGTGGATGTCAGATAACGAGGTCGCCAAGTTCGGGCTCTCGGTTCTCACCGAACTCAAAAGTCGCAGCGTGCAGGACGTGATGATTGCCTGCGTGGATGACCTCAAAGGCCCCCCCGGTGCGATCGTGGTCGAGTATCCGCAGACATGGATTCAGTGGTGCCTGGTTCATACAGTGCGTAACAGCTTGTGTTACGTTGCTTGGAAGGACTACAGAGGCGTCACCCGCGATTTGAAGCGGATTTACCAATCCCTGACGAAGACCAGGCGTTCTCTGAGTTGGAACGGTTTGGTCGCACGTGGAATGGCCTGTATCCGCAGGTTGCGAAATCGTGGACGACTCATTGGCCGAATCTGCGGACGATCTATGAATACCCGCCTGAAATCCGCAAAGCGATTGATACGACCAAGGTCGTTGAATCGCTCAATAGCGTCAATCGCGCAGCCACGCACTGCCGCAAGATCTTCCCCAGCGACGGCTCGGCGCGCAAGGTGATTGATCTGGCCATTGCGCAGGCTTCTAAAAAATGGACGATGCCGATTCAGAACTGGAGAGCGGCACAGCATCGATTTATGATTAAGTTTGATGATCGGCTCCCCGATTACCAATAACTGCTCCGCCGGTATTTACACAGACTAATTTACGGGCTCCATATCCAACAAACAAAAATAATCCCCGCCACAGTTTAGGGTTTATGTGGTCGCGTGTGATTGTTTCCGCTCATCCCAAATTGTTGTCGATTTGATTAATTTGAACGGGCAATCCTTAACTTTGCTGCATTACGGCTGCCATCAAGCTTTTCGAATTCTGTCTCATGTGGTCAAATAGTAGTGCCAAAGCGCTGCTTGATTATTAAATTAATAAAGTGATAGTGACTCGCCGATGGGGTCGCCGTTTAGCCCTCGGTAGCCTGCCCACGTTGGCGTAACTCTTCCGGTAAGCAAGCAGCGGCCGCAGTACGTACGTAGCAAACGCAGCAAGCAATCAGCAACCGCAGCAAGCAAGTAGCACCCATATCCCTCGACGCAAAGTGGCACGGCTGGTTTTGGCGCGTGCGCAGATTTGTCGATTGAAAAAGCTGGCTCAGTAACAAGAAATATTCGAGATGAATCAACAAAAACCGAATAAACAATATGACGCCAACACTACAACTCTTGCTGGTCATCGGTACGCGCCCGGAAGCTATCAAAATGGCGCCGCTGGTCAGCGCGCTGAAATCAGACCCCGACATGCAACTCAGCGTATGCGTCACCGCACAGCACCGCGAGATGCTGGATCAGATTCTCGACCTATTTGATATTCGTCCGGATTTCGACCTAAACCTGATGCGCAAGGGACAAGACCTTGCCGAACTGACCAGCAACATTATGCTGGGGATCAAGCAGGTACTTAGCCAGAAGAAATTTGATTTAGTGTTAGTTCATGGTGACACCACGACCACGCTGGGTGCTGGGCTTGCAGCTTTTTACGAGCGCGTACCAGTGGGGCATGTGGAGGCGGGCCTGCGCACCTGGGACATCAGCTCACCGTGGCCTGAGGAATTGAACCGATCTGTTGTCGCAAAACTCGCCAAGCTGCACTTTGCGCCGTCCGAGCGTGCAAGACAAAACCTGCTGAATGAGCGTGTTCCCTCAAAGCAGATTCACGTTACCGGAAACACGGTAGTCGATGCGCTTTTTTTCATGCGTGATCGGCTTAGTCGTAATGCACTACTGCAGCAAACCCTAAAAGCAAAATTCCGAGATCAGATCAACGAGAAGAAACTTATCTTGGTCACTGCACACCGGCGTGAAAATATCGGTTCTGGTATTGGCGCGGTATGCGAAGCGATCGAGCTATTGGCGCAGCGGCCCGATGTCGAAATTGTGTTCCCGGTACACCGCAACCCGAGCGTGCTTGATCAAGTTCATGCGCGACTTGAGCATACGCCTAACGTGCACTTAATCGAGCCACAGGACTACCTCAGCTTCGTGTACCTGATGATGCACGCTGCGCTGATTATTACGGATTCGGGCGGTATTCAGGAAGAGGCCCCAAGCCTCGGCGTCCCGGTTCTGGTGGCACGCAATATTACTGAGCGTCCTGAAATGACTGATCTGGGTATGGTGCGCTTGGTGGATAACGACGCCGAGCGCATTGTTGAACTCGCTAGTCGCGTCCTGGACAACAAGCCAGGTAATGTAGTTACGCGCTGCACCAAAAATCCCTATGGGGATGGTATGGCCGCCGAACGAATTCGCGACATTATTCGCCAGTCGCATGGATTGGTGAGTCGTGATCTGGCGCCGAATGTGGCGTATCTCAATCAGGCAGCTGGATGAGAATCGCGTTAGTTGCCAATGATTTTTCTGCGTGCCGTGTAAAAATCTGGCGACTCGTGTGCCAGATGTTCGGTGTGGCGGCGGTGGATCTGTATATGCTGAACCCGATTCAGCAGCAAGCCGGTATGGATCCCGCAAGATGTCATCGCTGGACACGCAATAATCTTGACCAGCTGGCACGTGAGATCAAGACGCACGATGTGATTCATGTATTTTGCGATGCAACCGACTTGGCGGCAAGGCTGTTGCAGGCAATGCCTGACCGAAAAATCATCGTCCATCGCCACGATATCAGCAGCTTGCGCGGCATCGATGATCCTACCGAGCCATGGGTCATGGCACACCCCAACACATCCATCGTCGTGACCAGCCCGGATCACGGGCAATGGTTACAACGGTTTTGTCCCGATAAGACCATTCACTTCATTGCCAATTACCCATTGCGCGCAGAGTGCCATGCCGATCTTGATCAGGACGCTGACCAGCCGCGCATACGCGGTGTGGTGTACTACGGTGGCTTGGTGAGTGATCCAGGCAGCACTGGCACCGGTTACCGCTACTACTTGCCACAGTGGTCGGCGCTGTGCCGTGCAGGGATTGACGTACATGTGTATCCCAAGCGCGCCAAACTGGAAGAGCTGAGTCGCGTCTACCGCTTACTGCCTGGTTGTATTTTGCATCCGCCTGTTGCCGCAGACCAGATCGTGCCGATACTGGCACACTACGAGCTGAGCTTTATTGGCTACAACGATTACGGTGTTGATCCGGTAAAGCATGACTACGCCATGAGCTGTTGGCCTAACAAAGCATTTGATCCCATCGCAGCGTCCACGCCACTGCTCGGCTACCGCGCCGGGTCAACCGCATCACTGTGGCAAGGGGTATGGGGTATCGACGTCGAGCGCGAGCAAGATCTGGTCGATGCCTATCACGCCGCGCGAAAGCTGAGGCCTGATTGGCGCGCACTGCGCGATTCCTACACGCTGGATACATTCATTCCCACGTTGACTGCGTTGTACCAGTCCAGCGCCAAAAGCTTTCATTAACGGTTGATTCAATGGCTTATCACCCACTGACCTTTGTCACTTACTGCACGCCGGGTCGCTTTACGGAATTAGCTGACGACTTGGTAAAAAGTTGTGAAGCGCGTGGCTACCGCGCCATTGTGGTGCCGATAGCGCAGCAAGGCCAGGGCATGAATTTTTACGGCCATGCCATGACCCAGTGCTTGCCCGTGGTCGATCAGGCTTTGTGCGAGGGTCCGGTTGCGTTTGTCGACGCAGACCATCTGCTGGTAGGCGATGTGCCTGACACCATCTGGCCAGGCCCTTGGAAAATTGCGGCGATTAATCGTCGTGGTGAGCGCGACATGGTGCAAATCTATGGGGTAGCGCAGAACTACCTCAGCTCAGTGGTGATTCTTAACCATGAAGATGGCGACTTCGCGCGCATGTTCATGCTGGAGTGGACCCGCCTGACCTTTGAATTCGGTCTGGCGCCAAGCGGTCACAAAATGGCGCAGGTGCGCGATGATTTTTACCGAGAGAATCACTGGAAGGCGAACTGGTTTTGTGATCAGGCTGCGCTGAACCGCTTGATCGAGCGAATGAATGCGATCTCACCGGAATGGGTGCAACAGCTGCCAAAAGAAGCGTGGTCGGCGCGCAAGGCAGACGCATCAGCCATTCTGGTTCACTTCAAGGGGGTGCGCAAGAAAGGGTATCAGCTCGATGGCTAATGCGCCGCTCAGAATCGCTTTATACCCTTGGATCACCTCAATCAAGGGCAGTATCGAACGTATCGCCGAATTACTTGAGTGCGATGGAATTGAAATTCATGTGTGCAAAGACATGCCGGATTGGGAGCGGTTCGACGGCGCTATTTTGAATAATGATTTCCGTCCGTTGCCGATTCCGCGTATCACCTATCTCACTGGGATGACGGTGCGTCGCGTGCTGGCGAACCCCGAATACACCCGGGCGCGTCTGAAGCTGGCTGACCACCGCGGTGTCTGGACCAATAGCAACACCGCGGCGCTGGTGCTGCGAGATGTCGGTATCGAGGCCAGTTGTCATTACCGGCCCTATCCAGTGCACGTGGCAGAAGCGCCGCCACCGTTGCCGGCCGAGGCGCGTGTACTGTGGTACTGGAAGCCGGACTGGGCGTACTGCAGCGGGTTGGATGCGCCAATTCTGGAGGCGATGCAAGCAGTGGCGGATGCCAGTGTCGAGATCTGGGTCATTAGTAATAAAGGCGCACCGGTGCGCGGCTTACCGGAGCACCCGCGTATTCGGGCCTTGGGCCGCTGTAATTTTCGCGAGGTACTACCGCAAGTACGCGGCATGGTACGTCTGACAGGTGATCTGGATTGGGGACGCAGCAATTTTGATGTGGTATCAGCCGGGCGCTGGACCTTCAACCTGAACGCATGGGAGTTTCCCGCCGATGAGGGTGTTTTCACCTTAGGTGGCCCTGCCGGTGAGCAGCGCTACCACGTCATGAGCGCCGATAGCGTGAACGATGCTATCCCAAAGATTATTTCACTGGCACATGCGCAGTACGACACACATGCGATTCACCGCTATGCCAGTGCGATGTTTGAAGAGAGTCGTTTGAGAGATTACTGGCAATCAGAAATAAAAAGGGTATTCCAATGACACGACAAGAGTTCGAAAAAAAATTTTGGGATTTATGGTTCGAGGGGCAGACCGAAAAGGAGCGCGCCAAGCCTTGGTTACCAAGCAAAAGGCCGCATCAGATCCCGCACGAGTTTCTCGAGTGCCTGTGGCTGTGCAGCGCTGTGCCGTCGCCGCTGGTACTTGAAATTGGCACCATGGGCGGGCATCAAAAACGCTTTTGGCAGCAACTGCTGCACGCTGAATATATTGGCATTGATATCTCGGAAGAGGCGCCGGCAGATATTTACGGCAACAGCAGCCTGCCGGAGACACGCGACAAGGTACTGGAAATTTCCGGCGGACGCCGCCCCAATATTATTTTTATTGACGGCAATCACTCATACAAGGGCGTGAAAGCTGATTGGGAGTTATGGCATACCGAGGTCGATGACCCCGGCTTTATCTGTTTCCACGACACCCACCATGACCACGCAAAATATGCCTCAGGACCGGTCGAGTTATGGCAAGAGATTACGCAAGACCGTCAATTCCTGAGCTGGGATATTTTTTTCAAGGTAGATTATCTCCCGCGCACGCCCACTGGCGAGTCTAAGCAGTGCGGTATTGGTGTGATTGCCTTCGTCTGAGCAGGATTGACCGAGCCGCGCGACTGTCGCCGACCTTGACAATGTTCCTCGGCGGGTGATAGCCGAGTAAACTAGCGCATTGATGAGCAGCCCTTACCCGGATCATGCAGATAAACGCACAGGTTGACGACGAGCTATCCGCACTCGATGCGCAGCAGCTGGCCGAGCGGCTGGCTGCAAAGCACGCCACGGGTGAGTGCGTGGCGCTGGCAGCGCGCTTGAAGCACGCCTGCCGCATGCATGACAAAGCCGGCGCGGATGACGCCGGCACTATGCCGGTCGATGCTGCTGTGTACGTTACCAGTGCTTATTGTTTAAGAGTGATGGGTGACCTGCTGACTGCGCAAGCAGTAGCCGAGCGGGGCCTGCTGCATTACCCGACGCATGGGCCCTTGGTGAATGAGCTCGTTGCAGTGCACGAGGCGCTGGCGCTACGCTACCGAGAGGTTGCGCGTCGTTACCAGTCGGCGTGCCACCTACCGAGTCGCTCTGAGTCAGGCGGCGATGGTTACTAACTTCGACCCGGCAGCCTGCGTAGTTGGTTTGGGCTTTATCGGTCTGCCTACGGCGGTCTTGATCGCCAACGAGCAGATATCCGTGCTCGGGGTCGACATCAAAAAAGAGGTTGTTGACAGCGTTAACGCGGGTAGCCTACATTTTTTTGAGCCCGGTTTGGAATCCTTGCTGAAACGTGTGGTTGTTAGCAAGCAGCTGCGCGCTTCGACGAAGCCGGAGGTGGCAGGGGTTTACCTAATTTGCGTGCCAACGCCGACACTCGCTGATCACCGGCCCGATCTGAGTTTTATCGACGCCGCGGTGGCGGCGATTGCGCCTGTGCTACGGCGTGGTGCGATGCTGGTGATTGAGTCCAGCTCACCGGTCGGGACCACTGAAAGCGTGCGGGACCGTCTGGCAGAACTGCGCCCCGACTTGCAAATGCCTTACCCAGACGGTCCAAGTGCCGATATTGCAATTGCTTATTGTCCCGAACGAGCGCTGCCGGGTCGATTGATCGACGAGATCGAGCACAATGACCGCGTCATCGGTGGCGTGACAGCGAATTGCTCACTCAGAGTGCTGGCTTTCTACGAGCGCTTTGTAAAAGGCCGTTGCTTTACAACGGACACTCGCGCTGCCGAGCTGTGTAAATTAGCCGAGAACGCTTACCGCGACGTGAATATCGCCTACGCTAACGAGCTCTCCATGATTTGCGATCGCCTCGGGCTCGATGTAAAGGAATTAATTCTGCTGGCTAATCTTCACCCTCGTGTCAACATCTTGCAACCTGGTCCCGGCGTTGGCGGTCACTGTATTCCGGTTGATCCGTGGTTCATCATTAATGGCGCTCAGAATGAATCACGCCTGATTCGTTCTGCCCGGAATGTCAATCTCAGTAAAACCAAGTGGGTAATTGAAAAAATTCGCAATCATATTCGTCAGCGTATGCAGCGTGTGCCTAATCAAACTGCCAAAGAAACGACGATTGCATTTTTGGGTCTGGCCTTTAAACCGGATATCGATGATGTGCGAGAGAGCCCGGCAGTAGAGATTGCGCTCGAAGTAGCGCAGTCGCACCCTGGTGAGATATGGGCGGTAGATCCGTTCGTGACGCAGTTGCCGGCCTCGTTGAAGGGGCGCGTTAGTCTGAAACCATTGGCCGACGCCCTTGCCAAGGCAGATATTGCGGTGCTGCTAGTCAGGCACTCAGCATTTTTGAGCGTAGCGACCGACTCTGAAGATTTTCTCGATTTTTCGTAAGCAGGCTTGGTAACTTGCGCAACCCTACATTACTGCTGACGGTATTCGCTATCTCAAGCTATCAAGCGCCGCTGCCTCAGACCTTGAAGTTATAACCTCCAGACCTGTCGCGTCACGCCTTGAAGTAATCACGGTACCAGGCAACAAAAATATGAAGGGGATAGGCTAAGCGATATCGGTTAAGGTTTTCCACGCTGACAGCGGATCTAACAGACATCGAAAAAAGAAAAAGATTGACCAAAACGGTGCCGATGATTGCCCGGCGAACTGTCCGCGGTTTAAATAAAAGGCCGCCAATGAACAGAAAACTGGGCTCGTCAAAAAACTGCGAAATCAATGATTGATTGCCGAAAAATTCGTTCGTGTACTAAACCGTGCAATGCCAAAAATACTATCGACATAGCCGAAGTCGGACATAACGTCCGGGTTGGGATGCCGTGAGAACCACCTCGTTCACTAAACTCAAAAAGCCACTAGCAGAGCATGTCAGCAGTCAAGCGCAACTTTCCAGCGACCCCAAGCTGATCCTGCTGCCCACTATTTACCCGCAGGTGACCACGAGCGGCACTGAGCGGTTCGTCCCTGTTCAAGCATCACGCGGCATCGATGAGTGCAAGTCGCTATTTGGTAGCGTGATTTCATGCCACAAGAGAGTTTTGGGCCGACGCCTTCTCTGGCGACTTTGCGCAAGGGCGGAGGATGTGAGGATTGGTCGGGGGCGCGCCCTTCGGATAGCCAAACCGATCAAAGGTGTATGTGGAAGCTTGGATTGCGAAGGGTCACCGAGCCCGTCACCCTCAGACCGAGGTCGCAGAGGATCCTAACGTATCTGGATTAATTACGGTATCGCTGCGTTCGGCTCGCGAGAAGACGGCTTTGAATGACCTTGTTCGGCGCTATCCCAACCGTCACAACATCGAAGTGACTGAAGTGGTCTCTCTGTAAGGCGTCAGCACAACTGGACGTGAACAAGGCGCTCGTCAGAGCAAATCAGAGGCGTAAGCGCCTTGGTGTCGGTGGGTGGCCAATGCTCGACCAGACATCTATCTCGACGATATCTTGTTTAATCAAGATCACTCGATCGTGAATCAGAGTCTGTCCGCACACGAGCCCGTCTGAACCACCAACAGCGACAGTTTTGGTGTGGCCTGGTAGACCCAACGTACGACGGCAGGTTTTTTCGAGGCGGTCCTTCCGGCTTGGCATCATAGTCATTTGCGCTCGCCGTCGCTGTCGGTTGGCTCACCGCACACCCGAACAAATCCCCAATGCATTTAATACTATCGCCTCAGAGCCCTCTCATCATCAAGCTGGACATCGGCATCCGGTCGACGAAGGTGCCTGTGTCCATGGGACCCGAGAGCGAATGCACTTCTATCCCATTGAGCCGGGGTAACCGTTCGGTCAAGCACGTAACGAGAGCGTGCATCCTGACCAGTCGATTAGTCGCTTTTCTCGATGGTTCATGAACTGACGGATCAAGTCGCGATTACTACAAGTGACGCGCTTCACCTTTACAAGCCATTTAGATACCGAGGATTTTTTTAGCCTCGCTGAGCGCTTTCATCGATTCAGTGTGCTTGCCATCTTTATGCGCTTTTTCACCTTCGGCTCTCAGCGCCTTTGCCTTTTCCAAATTGGCGCCCGCAACTTTTGTTGACGCGAGTTCGGCGTCAATAGCCTTCATTTCGTTTGGGCAGTTATGCGCAAACGCGATCGGGCTGAGCACGAGCAGGGCGAGGATGGCGAGTTGTTTCATGGTGGTTCTCCTTCACGGTGGCGCTGTTTTCCAGCATGATGATTTTTGATCGGCAAGCCCTTGAAATCAACGCTCATTTTGTGGTTCCTGGACCTGCACTCGAACCCGGAACCTGCAGATTTATCTAGCCAGCACTTCCTCAGGTAAACGATACCGTCAGACCACCCAGATTGAGTTGCGAGAATGCGCTCGACCACACCTCGCCGCGTTTGATCGGTAGAGCGTTCGTCCAGCTCCCTGTGCTGATGATTTCACCTGCTTGCAAATTCGGTGCATCCTCGCGCTGTTGAAGCTGCTGGTGCAGGGCCAGCAACGCATGCAGCGGGCTCCCCTGCACATCCCGGCCGAAACCGGCGGCACACAAGCTGCTGGTGCCCGCGGCACTGCGGGACAAGGACATCGTGGCCGAAGCAAGCACCTCGGGCAAGCTGCGACGGCTCTGACGTGAAATCATGCGCGGCTCCCCGACGATCAGTGCTTTGTGTAGTCCGAAAGCTGCCACGGCATCAGCAGCCTCGAACTCCCAGTGCCGGAAAGGGGAGGTCACCACCTCAAAGCCGTGTGCGATCCACTCCAGGCAATCGGAGATCTCTTCCAGTGTTGCATTCGGTGCGGGTGCGCGCGCGAGCTTGAAAACCAACTGAGGTTCCAGCCGAGGCTGTGGTGACTTGCTCAGGCTGTGCATCGCTACATTATCCAGCGCGTAGTGAACTGTGCTGTCATAGACGGTCGACCAAATAGGCGCCGTGAGACTGCCCTTGCCGTATACATGCCAGAGCTTTTGATTGGA
>Ga0315909_10000299_pt1 | contig 65294 bp, 47 predicted proteins | sample LakEriMetagenome_11_FD_203527 | JGI IMG/M metagenome (GOLD analysis project Ga0315909, IMG submission 203527) | Freshwater fungal communities from buoy surface, Lake Erie, Ohio, United States - Buoy 2 MA125 | ecosystem: Environmental > Aquatic > Freshwater > Lake | place: USA: Lake Erie, Ohio...
AGGTTGGAAAGAGAAGGGATTGGATTTGGCTCTTGAGCCAATCGCCAATGGTCATAAGGACTGCCAACCACGATGTTGGCAAGTGGCGAATTCGGATCCAGATCGATGGCGGAAGGGATGAAGGTTTTAACCCGGGCGATCAAAGTTTGCTGAAGGCGACACCTCTGTCCACCCCAGCTCGGCAAGCGATCCTCACTGTGTCACAAAGTCTTGAACCACCGACATCTGCTGGACCAAGCCTGTCCCTGGATCTTCCGTCCGCACCAAGACTTGCACGGCCCCCATCGGAAAAGGAAATGGAGCCATCGTGTCCGACTCGGAAGGATCATCGATCCATCCGTCGAATATCCCACCCACTTCGTCCTCAAGTCCATTGGTACCACGATCGGGTACCAGGACTGGATCGTTGACGGAGGTGGAATAGCCAAGATCGGCCAGTCCATTAATCCAAAAGGTTCCACGGCGAGTGGTCAGGTTGATCTCTCGCTGCACACGCCCATCCACCTCGTACCGATTGCTCCAAGAATCAAACGTCACCTGACGCAGCAGAGGATTCGCACCGCTGCCGCCGATCACCAATCCCGATCGAAACAGTCCCTCGGCGATATCCAGCCCCGTGCTGGTACTGGAGTTTAGCTGCAAGCCGCTCAGTGGTGAAACCAGATAGGGAGCCATCCCGGACGGCAGGGGGTAGCCTAATTGACCGAACCGAGCCATCACTTTCATTCCCCATCCCAAATCGGCGAAGCCGCCGCGCGGTCCAGGTACGGGAGCTGGGTTGGGAAAGGCAGGAGGAGAACTGCTCCGCATCGCCATAGCAAATCCCGGGTCCATAGGACCCAAAAGAAGATCGTCGCTTCTAGCTGCCCCCCATGTCTGATCGTTCGGTAGAGCCGAAGAACTCATCACACCATCTGGCCCAGTCACATAAAACGTCGGCAGTTTGGGATCGTATCCGCGGAGATCAAATCCCACGGCATTGGACATCAGAATGTCCTCACCAGCTCGCACCCCCGAGAGTGCAAACGATGGGTGCAGGAAGCCATTGAATGGCTGGTTGCCGGGAAAATAGGAAACGACTGGGTCGAGCGCGGCGTTGGAAGTGGTCAGCGCCAGCAAGGGCATGGTGCAGGAAGAAGTCAGACCGTAACCGCTCACGGATGCATGGGTCGAGGGGAGGATTCCGTGAGCGAACCGATTCTCGCGCAGCGCCAGATCCTCCAGCGAATTGGCGGCGACGGGATCTGGGTTGGAAGGATTGCCGTCGGAGACCCTTCGCATCGATAAATCGCATCGCTGCCACAAGCTGGTCATCCCCAGCATCGGTTGGGACGGATTGGCGTACATGATCGAATTGCTGTCCGCTGTGTTGGTCAGGACACCCGCCCCAGGGGAGGCACCAAGCCGATTCAAATCGGGGCGGATCAGAAGCACGCGGCGAAACAACCGGTACTCATCGGGAAAGCCAGGATTCTTCGTGCTGATCACATTGATCCGCCCGGTCGCAGCATCGATCGGCGTCGTTGCATTCATCGCCGGCAGCATGAAGTAGATGATCTCTGCATACTCGGAGGAAATCGTCACCAGATCATTCCATTCAGCGACGGTGGGAATGTAGGCGGCGTCCTGTGCCTGACGGAGGAGCGCGAAAGGCACTTTCCCCTTGAATGGCTCCTTCATCGCCCGTGCGGTGAACATCAAGATGTCATCGACGTCCCCGAAACGACTGGTCGGAATCGCTCCATTGGCGATGCTTGCCGCAAGATTGACGTTGTTGACCGTGGCTGAATAGTCGGTGATGGGACCTTCGTAATACTCAAAGTAGCCGCTGCCAGTCATCGGGTTCTGGGGAGGCTGCGGTCGCAATGTTAGCCGCTCCAAATCATTCCGCAAGGTTCCGGTCACCGAACGAAGGCGATCGCTGAGCGCCAGATTGGCGCGCCCATCGGTCATGCTGTCGCTCATCCTCTTAAACCCCTCCGCCAGCGCCATCATCATCAACAACGATAGCGCCGTCGCGATCAGCACTTCGACCAGTGTGAATCCGGCCAAAGCACGACGACATCCGCAACACTGCGTTCGGCGATGCTGAATGTCCATGCACATAGCATTCTTCTTTTTCATGATGCGTTGCCGCTGGCCGACTGGATCTGCAGAAATTAGCGTCTCAATCCCATTCACGGACTTCCTACTCGATGAACCGTCTCAGCAGGATCGCCTTGTCGGTATTGAGGTCCTCACCAGGCCGGAAGCCAACCGGCATCGTGCGGTCGATGATGTAGAACGATCGGTGACGCGTCACCTCTCCACGATTGCCCGTAAACTCGGCACCGATGCCGCTGTTTTCAATATCGAATTCAAAGAAACCAATCGTCATCCAGACCGCGTAGACGTTCGACTGCTGAGTCACCAAGTTGGGCAATCGAGTCAATCTCTGGTAAGCGATGAACGGTTGCTTGTCGCTGTCGCGGTAAAGCCCCAGTTGCTGTGGGTTGCTGCCTCCTAGCATCAACGGAGTTGCAGCATCTGGTAGCGGATCGGGAGACGGAACACTATCAGGACGGAACAACGTATGGGACTTGCGCACGAGATTTCGAAGCCGTGTGCTTTGCAGGTTGCCGCTGCCATCCTTGGCTGCCTCCCCGGCAAGCACCGGTCCCACCGCCCCAAGAAGTCCGGGCCGGAATGCACCTGCAAACTGCGTCGGATAGGCGGGGTTCATGTTCGGATGCTGATCGACCAAGAATGGATTGCTGGCGGGTGCGTAACCGCGTCGAGATGCAGAGATCTGGGACCAGTTGGTCCCTCCCGTTGGATTGTTTCGGGCATTGGTGCCCCGCAAGTAATTCAGCTCGACTCCCTTCCACATCTGCTCGGCCGGAATCGTATTGATGTTCACCTTGCCTGGATTGACCATCGAGGGGACGAAGTTTCTAGGAGCGAAATAGTCAGACAGCATCTCCGATCGAATCAGGTCGGAAGTGGTGTCGCCTCCTGCATGTATCTGCTGGAGCGATGCGGGGTTCTTCACCACTCCCGCATCGGCATAAGGAGCTGGCGTTTCCATCATCTCCATCAACAAATAGAACTCCGACTCCCCTGCCCCCTTCGGCGATGACTCGAAGAAATTCATCAGATGCCCGAATGGAGCTCGTAGGCGGTCGTTGGTCTGCCTCGCATACAGCTTTGAACGATCCATGCTTGTCGCCGTCCGGTTCAGCTCCCCAGGCCCAACCCCCGGAACCAGCATCAGTTCATAGGGAGTCGCGTAGGGACGATTGAACCAGAACAAGGAACCGGCGACCGTTTGCGGTGCGCCGTTAAAGGGGTTGCCCGCTGCGATCGAAAGGGGTGGACCGTAAGCGTCGTAATCCGCCACGGTTGTGTGGTTGGTCTTGCTGGGATCTGGTCGGCCGATATTCAAGTAACCCAGCGATGTGCTCGACTGCTTGGCCGCTGCAGTTAACGAAGTATCGCCGAGAAGATAATTGAAAAACGGAGTCTGAGTCGCTGCCATCGGTGCACCCGTGTATTTGCCGCGACTGCTCAGCTGACCTGTGGAATAACCGAAGACCATCCCGCCGTGCGAGGGCGTCGTCTTGTAGGCGTTACCGATCCCCGCCTGCAACTGAGACACCTGATGCGCTGAGGAGCCGTCCTTGTAACGGGTTTGGAACGCAAAGGTTGGATTCTGATTCTTGCCCGGCACCTTCGTCTCGTCGTCTTCCCCAGAGAAAACTGTCAGATCAAGGCTGATCCAATCGATGGTGATGTAAGGATTCGTTTCCGGATCGTACGGAAAGTCGGGGTCGGCCAGTCGCTGCAGGTAGGCGGTGCGCGCATTGGCGTAGGTGCCGAGGTCTTGCATGTTGGCATCTAGCAGGACGCGATTGCGGGCCGGATCCTCATCGAAGGGTTGGTCGGGAAGGGTCTTGCCTGCAGTCTTGCTGAAGTCCTTCCACGAATCGATCGGCATGTCCTTGAAACCAGGATAGCTGAAGCTACCTGCCGATCCACCGGTATCGGTTGAATCGAGCGGCTGTGTTGGTAGTTGGTAGTAAGGCTGGCCCTGGATCGGAAGCGGCTCGGAAATATTCAGCCCCGTTCCGATGACCCCGGTCGCTGCATTGTCAAGCACGTTCCAGCCAGTCAACCGCGAGGCAGCGGCGATGATTCCAACTGCTGGTTTGACGGCACTCCCGGCTGGAAGCGTCGCGGTAACTCCGAGACGATTTCCATTGAGCAAATAGGTCTCGACCGATGTGGGAGTCAGCACGAAACGCTGTGGGCTGGGCAAGTGGTCGGTGGACGCCGCCATATTCTGCGATCCCACGTAGGTGGTTCGACGCGGGCCAACCACGGCATACGATCCACCCGGAAGATAAGTGGGCCCGTTGTTCCGGCTGAAAAAGATCCTCGGATACTGATCTCTCCGCGGATCGCTGCTCCCGGTCAAATTGGGAATCGGCAAGTTATTGCCACCGGCTGATGGATCGATATTGGCAAACCAGATCATCCGATCAAAGGTGAGGCTGGTTGCCGTGTTGTCGATGTCAAAAACCAATCCGCTGCCATCTCGGTCGTTGGTGCCATCCCCGTCGCTGTCGCCGTTGATCGACGACTGATACAGCAGTGATGGGCTGGCGACCGAACCGTTTCGCAGCAGATCGTTGGGGCTCTGCCCTGGCTGTTCGACATTGCTGATCCCCACGCGCCAGACTGGCTGCTGCCCGAATACCGGGCTGGATGGAGCCATCTTCCCCAGGTCCAGCTTCAACTGGCCGCTGTCATTGACATACAGGCTAGGAGAAACCGCCGGCAACGTCTGATCGGTGGGACCTCCAGTGGTTCGTGTCGCATAGAGCTCCAAGAAGAGCGACCCCTGAGGCAGTCGGTACTGATCGAAATCATCGTCGGCATTCATCGCCGCATTGACCCTGGTCCCTTGCGTTCCATTATCTTGATCGGTGTCCTTGGTTCTCTTGTCATGAAACGCCAACGACTCGGTCAACTGCAGCTCGGGAAACTCCATCCCCCACACCACATTGCCGGGCTGAGGTTCCCATTCAAAGGGGAGATTGCTGCTGCTGCCAATGTTGAAGGGGTCGTCGTCATAGGGGAAGCGAGTCATCGCGACGTCGCCGTCGCGGAAGTCGACGACATTGACCGCCCACTGCGCCAACATCCTGGCTCGCTTCTGCCGGTATCTGGTATCTCCTGCCGGCACACCGGGCAGGTCGACTCCATCCAGCGGAGTCAGCATGTAGGCCAGCAGGTAGATCTGCCGTGCCAACAGCTGACGGCTGGCCAGCCTTGCCGGTTCACTTCCGGTCGACGATCCATAGACACCTGCGACGGAATTGACAGCGACCGGTCCATTCGACTGGACCACCGGAAACGATTCCTGCTGCGCCACATTCTCTAGCTCCACCGGCTCATCGATCAATCCATTGCCGTTGTCATCGCGACCATTCCCGAAAGGCTGGTTGGGATTCATCCGCAGCCCCTGGCGAAAATCTGCCGGGAAGAGGCTGGCAAAGCGCTGGCGACCAACTTGCGTGTTGGGGACGGCAGGGAATCGGGTGTTGTTTTGAGCCGTCAGTCGCTCCTGGTAGAGCGTATGGAGCCATCCCAAGAGACTGGCGCCGAAGGGAGAATTGATCCCCGAAGGCGTCCCGATATTGGCGTACCGCAGTTCGGCGCTTCGCGTCGTAAAGACTCGATTGCGATTCCCTCCAGCCGACAAGTCCAGCACCTCGCGAATTCGATCGGGAAGCTGAACTTCTGTGGCATCAAAGAGACGCAGAATCTTTTCCAACTCGGTGAGCGAGAACAGCCGATCACTCCCCGAATCCCTCATCGGTGCCGACTCATACGGATCGTTCTTCTGCTCATCCGGCACCGACCCAGAAAACTGATTCTGCAGAACCAGGGGATTCCCGTTGCGATCGACGCCCAGCGCGAATCCGCCGCGACGCGCCAGGGGCAACCCCGCCGAAGGTCGCGTGCCTCCAGGGCCATGATAATGCTCTGCCGAAAACTCCCGCTCATAAAACCGGCTGAGCAGATCATTCCCGTCCGGATTGAAGCTGGTCTGTCCCAATCCAGGAACACTGTCAGGTCCACCACGCAAATGGAACGGCGTTTGCCCCGGATTGAAGTTGCTAGGCGGAAGCATGTGGTTGATGCTGATGTCCGCCGGCCCATAGCCGAACCCCTGCGAAAGGTACTTCGCATCGGCGTTGGATTCAAGGAATTGGGTGAAGGAGTTGCTGACTGGAACCATGTAGTTGGCATCCGCCTGGGCGAGGTCCCCGGCGGTATTCAGATTCAACCGATTATCCAAGTCGACGATCATGGGGGCGACCAGCACCTTCAGCATCCGCCCATCCGGTGCAGGCACCAGTGGAAGGTTCGGGTCGATCCAAACGCTCTCGTTGGCGCCATCTCCGTCGTTGTCGACATCCCATTCGCCATTGATGAGCTGCTGGACGTACGCCTGCAACTTCTTCTCTTCCAAGTACGCTGGCGCCTGCCCCCAGTTGTCGAGATTCAATTCCAGGGTCGGTACTTGGCCTGATGCATTGGGTGGCCGGCCGGTGAAATAGGGATTGCGGACCAAACGTGGCGGTGGTGGTGCGGGAAGAGATGGACCGGTGATGTTGATCGCCAGGGGTCGGGCCACCGCAAATTCCAGCAGCTCGATCAGCTGCCGGACCTGCGCAGGAGTCATCGAAGTCGGGTTGCCATAAAGAGCCGACAGATAATTGATCAATTCGGGGCGATGGAAGGATGGGGTCTGCCGTTGACCTGGTGTCATCGTGCCGGTAAAGGCACGGTAGTGAAGAAAGTAATCGCGGTAATCAGGAACATCGTATCCTTCGTTGGTGTTGCCCAGCTTCCAGGCCGCGGAATCGCTGTAGCTGTGAAAAAGTCCCATCGGGATCGTGACGTTGGTGCCACCCACATTGACGGTCGGCCCGACATCTTGGGCGCCGTTGCTGAGGTTCAGTCCATAACCGACCCCGTTGAATGCGGCGTCGTTAATCAGCATGGGATAGGCGATCCCCTGAGCATCCTGGACCAAATGGAGCGGATGGTCGGCTAGCCAGCCGCGGATCGGTTTGGTGACCGAAACAGCCACGGTCCCTGAGAGAATATCGCCCGTCAGCATACCACCTTGATGTGTCGAAAGATCGATGACGATCGAGTAGGCCAAGGCCGCGTTGTTGAACTCGCCGATGTAGTCGAGGATACGAAACGAATTGCCTTTGAGCGGACCAGCCAGGAAGGTGACCAGCCTGCCGTTGTAGGCATCGCGGCCGATCGCCAGCAGGTTGCCTGGATTGTTCATCGCAATCCAGAGGAATGCCTGATCGTTCGCGTCTTTGCCCAGCACCTTGGGTACCTGGCGAGCGGTGGTACGGATTGGGTTGGGGCCATAGACATCGGCCAGCAAGCTGTGACCGAAGAACGCCGAACGCGTGTCGTTGGTGTCGCGCACCAATTGCTGCACCACCAAATCGCTCATCGCCCGAGGGTCGGGCTGACGCAACTTGACGGTGGCGATGGCCACCGAGGCGCTGCGCGATTGACTGGAGAGAACCAGAAACGTGGTGGCCAGCAGGCTGAATAGCGCCAGCATGCCCAGCACAATCAGGAGGATCAACGCCGAACGATTGCTTCTTTTTGCCTGACGACGGATCATCTTGCACCTGCCTTTGCCACCCTCAAGATGGCCTGTCCGATCGATCCGAATCGACCACACCCACACGCTTGATCTTCCAAAACTCTTTCGCTCACCCAAACCTTCGCTCACCCAACCGCTGCGAGCGAATCCCATACCCCAAGCGTCCCCTTGGGGCTGCCAATCGCCATCGCTTAGTCCATCGGAATCGTCACCGTCCGCTCGTAAACCGCCGAGACTCCGCGCACGATCGTTGCCTGAGTCGGACGCTGCTGCGGATCGTTCGATGCAAGGGGCGCCTGGAAGTACCAATCTGGCCCCAGCAGCTGTACGCTCTGACGAGTTGTTCGGCGAGGCGTTGCGGGAGCCGGAATCGCGACCTTGCCGGAATCGACATGAGGCAGAGCGACAGGCAACGTGTTGGTGAATTCCTGAGGCGTCATCGCACTGACGACTCGATACCAGCGATGCAGTTGGATGGTATTCAATTCATCGAGCATCGTATTGCCGCTGTTGGCTGCTGTACGCCAGCGCCGGGACAGCATCACCCAATCACCGACCTTCACTGGAGTTGCGTAGGCGCTGTTCCAATACAGATCGACGGCAAAGCCGTTCTCCCCGCAATAGCTGTACTCATTGCTCAGTGGAACCGTCGGGCCCATCGGAGGCTTGGTCAGACCGGTCACAAAATCTGGCTGAAAAGCCCACGCCACCTGTTCGGCGTTGGGCATCGCTTTCAAATCGACTCCAGGGCCAGGCGCCTGAAAACTACGATCGCGGTTCGCGAAAAGAATCACGGACAAGCGGAACTGGTTGTTGACGATGTTTCCCGCTTGCTCCAGAGGGGCCAGAGTCGCCATCCAGGAGATCCCCTGGGAACTGGCGACCTGCATCAGGTTTTCGCCCTGTGCCATGCCGCTTCCTTGCGTGAAGTAACCGCGGATCCCATTGAGACTGCGGTCGCCGCTGCTGAGTGGATTCGTGACGTCATCGGTCGATGCAAAGAGGCTTTCAGCAAATCTCGCCCGGGCCGGAATGTACGGGGCAAAAGGACTGGCCGCATAGGTAATCCGTGTCATGCGAGGTGGCGCACCGGCGTCAACCTGAAGTACGGTCGGATGCGTTACGATTTCATTGGATCGGTCGACCGTAGCGTTCGCCAAGTTGACTCCATCAACCGGATTGAAACGCTCATGGTAGTGAGGAAATCTCGACCTTCTATACGGAAAATCGGCGCTGGTGGAATCCTGCACGAATGGAACTGGCGGATTGCTAGCAGTTGCGGGTTCAAATGGCTGACTGGCCCAGAAGAGCGGGTCGATGCAGTAGCCTCGCCGGCTGGCGTAGGCGCGGGACAAGGGAATCGCAACGGTGTTGGCAACTCCGCCGTTGATCGCCTGCGAGGCTACCCAGGTCGCCTCTTCATCGATCAGGCTCTCAAAGCTCCCATAAGCAGTAAACTGCCGGCCGGTCGGGTGGTTTGCATCATCCCTTGCGATCAGCCAGGGGCGATCGGTGGAAGGGACGTGCAGGTTGGCGGCTTCGATGGAGCGATAGCTGTTTTGCGCCATGGAGGCTGCCAGCGTCGCCGTCTTGCTATCGACCACTTGCCGCCCTGCCAAAGGAATCAGCGCCGCAATCCCCACCAAGCCCACCAGCACGATACCGATCGCAAACAGCACTTCCATCAGCGTCGTGCCGCGCCGAGAAGCGGTTGCGCGAAAGCGTCTGGTGGTTGTCGACAGGAAAGGATGCATGGTTGCGCTTCCTATGGGGATGATCAGCGAGCCGACAGGTCCACACTGACCTGTGCCGCGCCGCGACTTTCCGTCAGCGCCGTCGAAAGGGAAACCGCTCCCCCCGCTCCCGGTGTCAGGCTGGGGGTGAGCACAGGAGCCATCGAGACCTGGCCGCCAGAGGCCGATACCTTCACCCAGTAGCTGGTACTGTCGGCCAGATTCGAAGCCTGATAAAGCGTTGTGTTGTTGAACGTCGCGCCGGGGAATACCACTTTGTCTGTCTTACCCACCAGCAAATAGACGTCGCTGGTCGGCAGCACCTTGGTCATCGCCGATTGCCCCAGGAAGTTTCCGTAGAGCGACGCCATGGCGCCTTGAGAATCGAAAACCAGGTAGATGGGACGCACTTGATTGACCCCGAGGGTGTTCTTGGGGTCGAACGCTTCGATCTGCTGAGCCGAGAAGCTGAACCCGTCCACACCGCGGCCACTGAGGCTCATGTCGATGCAGGTCCCCTTGGGCAACTGCATTGGCTTGGCATAAAGTCGCCTTGGCTTGCAGTAGATGCGGAAGGTGTGAGGCCCGGCAGAGACTCGAGAGGGTGCACGATTGACGATCGAGCGAGATGCGGTCCTGCTATTGATGTACTCGATCCGGGCGATCCCAGTGGAAAGATCATAAGTGCAGTCATCGACCAAGACTTCAAATGTCTCCATGCGGTCGCTAAAGGCGATCTTGTCGATCAGCTTGCTGTCGATCAATCGAGCCAGGGATGGATTTTGATTGATGTTGATCAGTGCCCTGTTGAATTGCGGAAAGGCAGCGCCGACCTGACTTGGTGCGTCGGAAAACTCCAGAATGCAGGTGCTGTTGTCGAGATCGCCCGTATAGGGCGGTAGCACTTCCGCAAGGCTTAGCCGGAGCACCGTATTGCGATGCAGATCGCGCGCCTCGGTGCTGAACCAATTATTGGCGGCCAGATTGTAATCCCCCGAATCGCTCATCCGATCCAGCACCACCGCCACCTCACGCCCCTTGGCGATCGCCATCGCCTTGGCCGCTTCGATAAAGCCGCGCACCTGAATCGCGGCCTGATTGGTCTTGCGATCCTTCAGCAATGTCTTCACCGATGGCAGTGCCACCGCAGCAATCAGGGAGGTGATCCCGATCACAATCAGAAGCTCCACCAGCGTCACACCGCGCCGATGGTGGGGCCGATGGTTGGATCGATTCCCCAGCAAGCAGGTCATAGCGACTCTCCAAACTGGTCGAAGTTGGTGATGTTGTCTGCCGCTTCGGCCGGGAAAAGTACTGAACCCAAACGGTCGGACGCCGGACCAAAGCGAGGATGATAAGGATCCGGATAATAGAAAGTGTTTTGGTTTAGTGGATTCCAGTCGTTGGGCATATAACGCGGCGGTATCGTAAAAATGTTATCCCATCGCGGGCTGGCTAAAGGACCAACGGGACTTTGCGGTTGAAGGCCAAGGTCGGCTAATGCCTCTTGAATCCCACTAGCGCCGTCAGGACCAAGGGAGTAAATCAGTGGAAAGAGTCCTGCACCGGGGCGAGTTAATGCATTTTTAGGTTGGAAATCGGGATCGAAATAGAGGTCTGCACTGAGTGGATCGAGCGGATCTTTGGAGGTTTCGCCACCTGCAGCATTGCTGACAAACGGGTCATCCAGATCGAATGGGCTGGCTCCTCCATCCAGACCGGCTGGCCAGCGAATCCACTGGATCGGTTTACCCCAGGCGTCGATGAACTCCAGCATGTTGTCGCTGTCGGTGTCCCCAATCTCGCTTGGGCGAAACACTTCCAAGGCACTCGAGTTCTGATACGAAGTATTAGCGACTAGAAAGTAAAGCAGCTCGGCATTGAAATTATTAGCTGTCAAGGTCGGAGTGGCGATTTCATTAAGGCGACGCAATGTGGCTGGAATCGGGACAGTGATAGAAAAATTGATTGCAGGAGAAGTTGGGTTCCCTTCAAAAAGCTTTGCAACCAAGGGTGTGGGCCGCCGTAGATCGGTAACTCGATCCGGCATCTCCATCCGCATCAGGTCGCGAATGGCTGAGAGTCGAAGCCGAGCCATCTCCCTACCGGAGAGAGCCCGCTGGCCTGTGGCTGGATCGGCCTGGAAGGCGACGGTGGGTAGCTTGAGTGGCAGCGGCCGCGACAGGTAGCCTTCCCATTTGGAGGCGAGCACTTCGTGGATCTTGGCGATGGTGGAGCGGGTCTTGGATTCCAGAACGTCTTGCTGAGCCCCCCGCATGGCGACCATGGTCAACGAGGCGAGGACGACGATGATCGAGATCGCCACCAGAAGTTCGACCAGCGTGAACGCACCGCGGCGGCCAGCCTGTTGGCCTCCCCCGCATCGCGCTTTCACTTTTCGCTTCATGGCCCCCTGCCCTTCCCGCTACTGCTAACGCTCGCCTGCTTCAACACCAACCCGTTCTTCATCCCCGAGGAACGACACCCACTTCTCGCCAGTCCTTCGGACCGGGTCAATCGGAGACAGTTGCCTTGCGAGCGACATCTCCGAGCCTGGCCATATCGGAAAAATTGGAGGTGTTGTCGTAGGTATTGGAAGTCGACTTGGATGCGGTCTTCATGCCGCGCTGGTAGACCTGCAAGTCGCCGACTCCGATGTTGGGCGTCGACTTGGAGGTGAAAACCCCGAGCGCATCGCTGTAGATTCCATCGAGTCCGGCGCTGACAATCTGGAACGATTGCTTGTTCTGGAAATAGTTTTGAGATGGTGCAATCGTCGTATTCATTTCATCCGACAAATAGGGAACTGCGGTCCCGAACTGCGGCGACGAGATGCGGTTGACGTAGACGATGGCCGCTCCGGTTCCAAGTGGATCGGGAATGGCATACGTGCGGCTGTCGAAATAAACGATCGGAGCCCTCTGGTATTTGTCCAGATAGACCGGCAGGAGATCGTCTATCTCTGGAAGTCCGTTGGCAGCATCTCCCATCTGAAATCGCGATTCGTCGTTGCTGACGGTGACCGTCTGACCTCCAAAGCTGGAGGTGGTCAGGGTCAACTGGCCCGAGTTGAATTCGAAGAAGGCATTTTCGCGAGCAGGGTTGTACTGGTAAGCAGTGGTGCTTCCAGGGACCAGGGCGAAGGGGCCGCCTGGTCCGGTGAAAGGACGCTGAGGGTTGCTACTAAAGCCACCGAGGAAAAAGACCAGTGCCTCCGCAGGGCTCATCACTCGGAAGTCTATCTCCGAATCCGCTGAAGGGAAGCCCGGACCCTTGTAGTTGAGGCTGGTGAGACGGTCTCTGCGCAGCAGATTCAATTCGGTCTCCAGAATCTGGGGAAACGCCTTGCGGCAATGTCGCTCCAGAATCGTCCAGTTGCTACCGTCGGGCGGGTAATCGCCATACTTCGACCGATACTGTTCGATCGCATCGGCCAGTCCGTTGACTTCCATTTTGAGGGCCGAAGCCTGCGCGGACTTCAGTGCGTTGAGCGCCACGGGGGTGGCGATGGCGGCAAGGAGCACCAGGATCCCGATCGCTACCAGGATTTCTACCAGAGTGAACGCATGCCGAGGAGTTCGCCGAGTCGCAGTGGATCGCATCATCGCCAGGGTGCCTCCCTCCAGGGGAATCGTCAATGAAATCGTATCGTTTTGGATGTTTCGAAGTCGGTCGCCGTTCCTCGCCTTCCGTCGAGTGCTTCCTGGCGATCGTTCGGCCAGAAAGCAACTCGTCGAATGGCTCATGCTTCTCCCGCTACTTGCTGCTGAGGCTGGTGATCAGACTGACCAGCGGCATGAAGAGCGAAATGACGATGAAGCCGACCGCCAGCCCCAGGAAGACGATCAATAGCGGTTCGATCAGTTTCGTCAAACCTTCGGTCATCACGCGGACTTCTTCGTCGTAGTTGTCGGCGACCTTGTAGAGCATCGTGTCGAGTTCACCGGTCTCTTCACCGACGTCGACCATGTTGACCACCAAGTCGTCGATCACTCGTTTTTTCATCTTCATCGCGTAAAAGAGGCTGGCGAAAACCATCCCCAGCAGGATCATGTAGCCGCCCATGTAGGTGAGGCTTTCGGAGGTCCCTTTGTTTTTGCCAGAGTTGAGTCCGCGGCCTGCGGTCAAGGCGACCGACAGCACCATGACTCCTGGAAAGGAGCCCATGAGGGCCCAGAAGAAAAGGGCCATCGGGTGGAAGCCAGGGCTGGAGAACTTCTGCATCGGCTTGCTGATCACGTCCCCTTCGCGGATCGATTCGATCACCTTGCTGAAAATTCGCTCGAAGAGCGCATTGTTGGCAGTTTCCTTGGTGATGTTGAGCGCTTCGAGAATCGGAACACCGCTGGTGACCAGCGTTCCCAAGGTTCGGGTGGTTCGAGCCAGGATGTTCTTTTCGATCAGGTTGCCGAAGACCGGCACCTTGAGGATGAACATGTCGTAGCCCATCCGACCATGCCGGAACTTGCGAATCAGCTTCATGACCATCAGATAGCCGATCGGCACCAGCAGCAGAAGGAACCAGTAGTTGACCACGTAATCGCTCATCGCGATCAGCAACTGCGTGGGGGGTGGCAGCTTCAGTTCGAACTCTTCGAACATCTTTTTGAAGGTGGGAACGATCTTCCACATGATGAAGGTGAGGATGCCGCAGGCGACCAGCACCACCACCACCGGGTAGATCATCGCCCCTTTGACTTTCCGCTTGAGCGATTCAGCGCTTTCCAGAAAGTCCGACAATCGCTGCAGAATCGTTTCCAGGGCACCCCCAGCCTCCCCGGCTTTGATCATGTTGACGTAAAGCCGGCTGAAGACCTTGGGGCATTTGGACATCGCCTCCGACAGCGTCGAACCGGTTTCGATCTCATCGCAGACGTCCATCAGAGCGTTTTTCAGCTTCCCTGGTTTCTGGTTGTTTTCCAGAATCTTCAAGCTGCGAAGGATCGGCAGACCAGCATCCTGGAGGATGGAGAGTTGTCGGGTGAAGGTGCAGATGTGCTTGGTCTTGGCTCCACCCAGCGCGAAGGGGCGCTTCTTTTTCGCCCCTGGGGCGGCTTTGGCATCAGCCCCCTTCTTCATCGAAATCTTGGTGACGAAATAGCCCATCTGCCGGATGGTCGACTGTGCTTCTTCTTCGTTGGCCGCCTCGATGACGTCCTTGATTTCCTGACCGGTACGGTCCATTGCTTCGAATTGGAAGATCGGCATGGCTCGGTTTCCTGCTGCTTTGGGAAGACTTCACAGGTGCGGGGGCCTAGCAAAGCATCGGCCACCGACAAATTGTCAGTGTATCTGGGACGATGGATCGTAGCGTCTGATCGTGGTTCGACCGGGTCCGCGTCGGAATCGGGGCCTGAACTGGATTAGGGACCTGCGTTGGATAAGGGCCTTGCGGGCGTTTCCGGTCGACTTATGAGTATGGTTGGCAGAATGCCAGAATTCGTCGAATTTTTCGCCGTTTTGCCTCGGAAAGCGGCGCAAACCGGAACCCGTCTCCCCTCTGGAAGTAAGAACGACCGCTCCACTAGCCGTCCAGAACCGTTTCGCGGACCACTTCGTCGGCGGTGGTGACCCCTTCCAGGACATATTTGAGGCCGTATTCTCGAAGCGTCACCATGCCGCCGGCCGCGGCTCGATTCCGAAGATCGTCGGTGGTGGAGTTGGTCATGATCATGTCGCGTAGTTCGTCATTGAGAATCATCAGCTCAAAAAGCCCGATGCGGCCCTTGTAGCCCGTGTTGTTGCAGGCATCGCATCCGGCGCCGCGATAGAACTTCTTATCCCCCAAATTGTTGGGGTCAAAGCCTAGGTCCATCAGCATCTCGTGCGGCGGATCGGTCTCCTCTCGGCACTTGGTGCAGATTCGCCGCACCAGTCGCTGAGCCAGAATGGCTTCGACAGTCGCCGTGATCAAAAAGGTCGGAATCCCCATGTCCTTCATGCGTGTGATGGTGCTGGGCGCATCGTTTGTGTGGAGTGTACTGAAAACCAAGTGCCCAGTTAAAGAGGCTTGCACCGCGATCTCGGCCGTCTCCAGATCGCGGATTTCCCCGACGAGGATTTTGTCTGGGTCTTGGCGGAGGATGGCGCGCAGACAGGAGGCGAAGGTGACGCCGATGTCGTGGTCGATGGGGATTTGGATAATCCCGTCGATATCGTATTCCACCGGGTCTTCGGTGGTGATCAGTTTGTCTTCGATGTGGTTGAGTTCGCTGAGGGCCGAATAAAGGGTGGTGGTTTTTCCCGATCCGGTGGGGCCGGTGACCAGGATGATGCCGTTGGGTCGTTCGATGATTTTGCGGAAGGTGTCGAGGGTGGAGGCGTTCATGCCGACCTTGGCGAGGTCGAGCGAGACGACGGAGCGGTCGAGGACTCGCATGACGACCGATTCACCAAAAAGGGTGGGCAGAACAGAGACGCGCAGGTCGACCGGGTGGCCCCCGACCATCAGTTCGATTCGGCCGTCCTGGGGGAGACGTCGTTCGGCGATATCGAGGTTGGCCATCACTTTGATACGGGTGGTGATGGCGAAGGCGAGGTGTCGAGGCGGGGGGACCATTTCGTAGAGGACCCCTTCAGCTTTGATGCGGATGCGGAATTCGTCTTCGAAGGGTTCCAGATGGATATCGCTGGCGTGATCCTTGATCGCCAGGAGGAGCACCAGGTTCAGAAGTTTTCGGACTGGGGCGCTATCGGCCAGGGCTTCGGCGCCGTCCAGGTCGAAGGTGCCGTCTTTCATCATTTTGCTGGCCGCCGCGAACAGCTCCTCATCCTTCGCCAGGTCGCTAACAATTCGCTCGAAACTCTCCAGATCGGACGAATAATGTTTTTCGATCGCCTGCTTGATTTCACGTTCGGTGCAGACGGCCATTTGGATGTCGTAGCCGAGGAAGGTCCGCAGTTCGTCCTGGGTGGTCAGATTCTGCGGATCGCAGGTGGCCACCGTCAGGGAATGGCCGTCGAATTTGACTGGGATCACCCGGTAGAGCTGTGCCATCGACTCGGTGATCTTCGCCAGGATATCGGGGGCGACCTTATTGTCTTCCAGCGTGACCACCTGCATGTTCATCTGCTCGGCCAGCGCCTGAGCCAGTTGGTTGTCGGTGATCAGGGCCATCTCTTCGGCGACCTTGCCGATCAGCGCCCCTGGCTGCTGCTTCTGCTCTTCCACCAGCAGCACCAACTGTTCGTCGGTGATGAAACCCATGTCGACCAGGATTTGTCCGAGCTTTCGAACGGCCATGGCAGGAGTTCCTCAGGTAATTCTTGGGGATGGCGAGGCGGAAAAAAGGAGGCTGAGGGAGTGCGGAGACGGCAGGTCAGGCGTTGCCGTGATCAAAGTCTTCACCGGGAGCATCATCAGCGATGCCACGGCGGGCGTTGACGATTCGCTTGGCCAGATCGTCGGGGCGGTGGGCTTTGGCCAGGATATCTTCGACCGTCACCTTGCCATCCCGCCACAGGTTGAAGAGGGCATCATCCATCAGATTCATCCCGAATTTGGCGCCCGTCTGGATGGCCGACGAGATACGGAAGGTCTTGTTTTCGCGGATCAGGTTGGCGATCCCGGGGGTGACGACTAGGATTTCGTAGGCGGCCACGCGGCCACCGCCAATCTTGGGGATTAGCGTCTGCGCCACCACCCCTAGCAGCGCGGTGCTCAGCTGGGTACGGATCTGGTCCTGGAGGTTTCCGGGGAAAGCATCGATGATTCGGTTGACGGTCCCCTGGGCGCTGTTGGTGTGGAGCGTCCCGAAGACGATGTGCCCGGTTTCGGCTGCGCTGATCGCCGCGCTGATGGTTTCCAAGTCGCGCATTTCCCCCACCAGGATGACGTCCGGGTCCTGCCGCAAAGCGCGCCGAATCGCTTCGGAGAAGCTGGGGACGTCGACCCCCACCTCGCGCTGGTTGATCGTCGATTTGATGTGGTCGTGGTAGAACTCGATCGGATCCTCGATGGTGATGATATGGTGATCGTGGGTTTCGTTGATGTAGTTGACCAGACTGGCCAGAGTGGTGCTTTTTCCCGATCCGGTCGGTCCAGTGACCAGCACCAGACCGCGGGGCCGCAGCACCATCTTGACCACCGCCTCAGGCAGCCCCAGTTGCTCGGGAGTCAGTTTGTCGTTAGGGATCTGCCGCAGCACCATCGAGACGAAGCCGCGTTGTTTGAAGATCGAGACGCGGAAGCGGGCCAGATCGCCGAAGGCAAAGCCGAAGTCGGAGCTTCCCGACTCCTGGAGTTCCCGCTGGCATCTTTCGGGGGCGATGCTTTTCATCAGCGCCATGGTGTCGTCGGGTTCCAGCACCTTGGTTTCCAGTTTGCGCATCCGCCCGTGGAGGCGAAAAACGGGGGGCTGGCCTACGACGATGTGAATGTCGCTAGCACCTTGTTTGACGCAAGCCTGGAGGAGTTTGTCGATGAGCACAGTTGCCATGAGAGATCGATTCCTTCTGGCGATTCGTATCGAAAAAGCGATTGATTGCCGTTGACGCGACTGGCAGGGGAGCCCAAAGGCCGCCACGGGAGGATCAGGCCCGTCCCGCTCCCTGGAAGTCGACTTAGGTGGTGAATTCCTTGATCACATTCTGAACCGCCAGCACATCCTGCTCGGTCCGCTTGGCGGTCTTGTAGACCTCCTCTAGGGTGGTGATTCCTCCCAGCACTTTGCGGATGCCGTCGCAGTAGAGGGTGGTCATTCCCTCCCGGATCGCTTGCTCCCGCAGTTCCGAAGTCGACTTGTTCTGGAACATCATTTCCCGGAGTCGGTTGGAGACGACCATCAGTTCGTAGATCCCGATGCGGCCGCGATAGCCTGATTTTTGGCAGTAGGGACATCCTTTGCCGCGGGAGACCTTGGCGGCCGCCGCCACTTCTGGGGGTATCCCAGCATCCGCCAGGACGCTTTCGGAGAGGGCATGTGGCTGCTTGCACCGCGTGCAGATCTTCCGCACCAACCGCTGCCCCAGCACCGCGATGACGCTGCTGGCCACCAAGTAGCCAGGCACCCCCATGTCGGTCATTCGTGTGATAGCACTAGGCGCATCGTTCGTATGAAGTGTACTAAAAACCAAGTGTCCAGTCAGGGATGCCTGGATACCCATCGAAGCCGTCTCGGTGTCCCGCATCTCCCCCACCAGGATGATGTTGGGGGCTTGTCGGAGCATGGCGCGGATGATGCGTGCGAAGTCGAGTCCGATGTTGTGTCGGACTTCGACTTGGTTGATTCCCTGTAGGTAGTATTCGACTGGGTCTTCCGCGGTGATGATTTTTCGGTCGGGACGGTTGAGGGCATTGAGTGCGGCGTAGAGGGTGGTGGTTTTCCCCGAACCGGTGGGGCCGGTGACGAGGAAAATCCCATTGGGCCGCTTGATCAGGCCGGTGAAGATTTTGAAGTCGCGTTCGGCCAGCCCCAGTTGGCGGATCCCGACTTTGATGTTGTCTTTGTCTAATAGTCGCATGACGGCCGACTGGCCGTGGTTGGTGGGGATGATGGAGACACGGAGGTCGAGTTCTTTTTCGCCAACGGTGAGCTTGATCCGCCCGTCTTGGGGGCGTCGTCGTTCGGCGATATCCATTTTGGCAAGAATTTTGATGCGTGACAGGATGGCAGCGAGGAGTCGCCTGGGGGGGCTATCCCGTTCCACCAGCACCCCGTCGATGCGGTAGCGGATTCGGACACGGTCCTCAAATGGTTCGACGTGGATATCGCTGGCCCGCAGCTGGACAGCTTCGGCGATCATCAGGTGAACCAGACGCACCACGGGGGCGGCGCTTTCATCGACGCCTTCCTCGATATCGGCGCCATCTTCCTGCGTTTCGGTGAAGTCGATCTGCGTGTCGGTGAATTCCTGGAGCATCGAGTCGGCCGATTCCCCTTCCACCTGCCCGTAGTAGCGGTTGATCGCTTCGAGAATATGCTCCTTGGGGGCCAGTGCGGTGTCGACCTTGCGATTGAGAATAAACCGTAGCTTTTCGACCGTTTCGATATCAAAGGGGTTTGAGATCAGCACGCGGATCGTGCCAGAATCCTCGGAAATCGGGATGATTGCGTTTTCGCGGGCGACCGATTCAGGCACCAGCTGGATCACCTCGTCGGCAATCCGCGTCTCGGTCAGGTCGACGTACTCGACCTTGTTGAATTTGGCCAGCGCCCGAGTGACCTCCTCGGGGGTGGCGTATCCGAGAGCCACCAGGGCTTCGCCTACGGATTTGTCCTCCGATTTCCCCAGTTTCACCGCCTCGGTCAACTGTTCAAGGCTGATGATCCCTTTCGAGAGAAGGAGATCGGTGTAATCGCGATTTGGCTGGTTCATCCCACGCTCCGGGCGACAAGAGACCTGCGACGAGGACAGGGTTTGGCGAAGGGGACGGGACGTCCGCCAGGGGAGTCCCGATCAAGTTCCAGCAGTATACCATATCCGAGAAATGGCCTGATCCCAAGCAAATAACAAGCAAGAGCGGCGATTCCTGGAGTCGGGGATCCCACGCTACGGGCGGTGGAAGGAGGTTGGATGAAGGCGTGCCGCCGGTCGACTTTAGGGAGGAGTCGCCTTCAACGAGTTTGGTTGGAGTCCCGGTGGATTTCAGGGGGATCTTCCGGGCGACCTGCCGCATTCGTGGCTGTGGGGTCCCTACGCCATTGCACCGGGGGTTGAGTTGGTGGAGTTGAGTTGGGGGCGGTCGAACAGAAAGAAGACGGCCAGATGGGAGGAAATGATTGGTGACGCGGTCGCTGCCATGTTAGGCTCCTCCGGTCCCCCCTAATTGTCCGCAGACGAAAAGAGATCCCCCGGGGTGGCTGAGACCGGCTTATGGGGTGGGCGGAGCGAAGGGTTGGCAGGTGATTTCGTAGGGGGGAAGAGGTGGATTGATTCCGTCACGAAGAAACAATGGAGCGACATCATGGAACGATTCGATTGCATGGCTGGTCGGTACGGGTTGAGCGGTTGGGTTCGTCTGGTCGCAATGGCGTGTGCGGTGGCCTGGATGGTTGCTGGCACCAGGGGGGATGCAGCGATCTTGGGGATCAACACTCCTGTTACCTCGTTCGCGTCGATTCAGTTCGACGACACCAATTCGATTGCTCCTCCCGCAGGGATCACCACCACAGGACCAAATATCAGCCCTTGGAACGGAAGTCTGATCACGCTGCCATTGACAACCGATCCCAACACGTTGGATCAAGCCAGCGGCGATTTATTTGCTACTTTCGCAGGGAACAATTACGGGCTGACCTTCAACAATCTCTTTCTTTCTCAGCCCGGGATCACGACGACCGGTTTCGCCACGTTGGCGATCAGCTTCAGTATCGAATTCCAGCTCGATGCCCTTGGCCTGCCAGCTCAGGCGACACTGTTTCCAACCTTCTTGCTGACGGGTACGGTCCAGACGCCTCCTGGAAGTTTCGCAGCTTTCGCTGGTAGCCTTGACTACTACGGGGTCAATACCGCAGGCACGGTCAGCCTATTGGACTCGGTTGCGTACTCTGGTTTATGGACAACACCCGGCCCCTTTACGGCAGTGGTCACGGGGGTTCCCACCGCCGGCACCACTCCGGCTCTGATGCCCAGCACCTTTCTCCAGATCGATGGCTCGTTCAAATTCCAGGTCGATCCGGCAACCATTGGCGGCTATAGCGTGATGGCAGTCCCCGAGCCAGGAACTTTGGGCGTCTTGATTGGCGGTCTGGGAGTTCCCATGTTGTCGCGTTGGCGTTCTTTCAAGTCGCGATGTTCCTAGCCACCAGTGCCGGCCTATCGATCGATCCGATCTACCGACCGGGGGAATCGCGTTGTTGGGATCAGAGGCAGCGCCTTGGCCGTCAGGGTGTAGACAATCAGGAATCTAAAAACTCGTCTGGTCTCCAGTCAGGTGGCAGTTGAGGTGGCTTGCCGAGTCGCCGTTTTTTTCGTGAGTCAGCGGCGCGAGCTTGCTCCTTTGCTGGTGGCTCCTTTGCTGGCAGGCCCCTGCGCGCATCTGAAGCGCTTGTTGTCTCTTGCAACGGCTTCCTGGTGGGTGAGGCCTCTGCGGGATCGACGGTCGCGGCTGGAATCTGGTGGTCTTCCAGTCCAAACCAAGCGATCCAGTTGAAGTTCGAATCGGAGATGGGCGGCTTGCCTGCCTCCAAGGCGGGTTGGGAACGATCGCTTGGGTGTTGCCGGAATCGAGGAGGGAGTGCCTGGGCCGATCTAGCCAGGAGCGCTTCGGTCCATTGCTGGCTGGCTTGATGTTCAGATCGCCGGCGCTGCGCTGCGGTGCGGATGGCGCGATCGGAACTGACGACAAGGAGTTTCCCTGGGTGACTATGCTTTGCGATCAGTTCGATCAGCAATTGGTCGGCTTCGGGATAGCCGATCGCAAATCGAACCACGATCGCCGAACCATCGGTGCGGAGGTTACCTGCGGGTTGGGATCCATCGGGATCCAGATCGAGACGGCTTGGCCTTTTGGGTGCATCGAAGACCACCAGTGTCTGCGCCTGCACGGGGGCAGGCAGATAGTGAGCCAGCCAATGGAGCAAGCGGCTTCGCGCTCTTTGGGTCCAGCCGGGCCCCCGATCGACGGTCATGGAAGGGCTTTGATGCAGCAAGTTGTAGCCGTCGATCAGGAGCTCCATATCTCTGCTTGGTCACTCCGAGGTTGCCGCTTTCGAACTGGTCGTCGACTTCCCTGCGTTGTAGAGATACGGATTGAGCGTTGGGTCGTTGTACATCTTGAATTGTCGGTAGGTTCGATGCCGCTTGGTGCCCGACACGATCGCCTCCAGCAACTGACCCAGTGAAGTGGCTAGTTCCTTTTGCTGAAGCTGGCAGATCGCAAGTCGCTGAGCAACCTTTTGGCGATGGGCGTCGTCGACATCCGACCGCCGCAGCTGCTCGTCCAAATGATAGATCCGCAGGGCGAGGATCGACAGGCGATCGACGATGCTTCCAGGGGTCTCCGAATTCTGGCTGGCAGCCTCGAGTGGCTGGATGCCTTTGGCCTGAAGAGATTCGGTCAACCAATCATCCAATTTCTCGATGGCATCGTTCCGCTGCTGATTCAGCCGGTCGATGGCTCGTTTGACTGCGGCGATCGTGCTGTCGTCGGCGTCGGGGGCGCGGGCCTGATCTTCCTGGTGCCAGAGTTCGTAGTTGTAGCGATGCTGCTGGCATGCCAGTTCCATCCACCCCGACTCCCGGTTCTCGATCGGCAGATGGTGCCAGTCGGCAGTCGTTTGGCATTGCATCGCGACGATTTTCTCGACATCCCAGCTCATCTCGCATCCTTTCCTTTTTCCAGCCGCCTTGGCCACACCCGAGCCGATTGCCAATCGAGATCCCTGCGGGGCGGGTTACGGAAGAGGATAAGCGGGCGCTGGGTAGTTCGCCAGCGGTCGATAGGATCTGTTGGCCCCACGGGATGGTTCTCTTGAGCCTCCCGATGAGCGAACTGGGGCCGCTATGACGACTGCTTAACGACCGTTTGGCTAACGGAGGATCTCTCGTTTGCGATCGACATAGTCCCAGACGACAAAGCGGTCGAGGTCTTCACCTGAGCTGAAGAAGACGCGTCCCTTGGTGGTTTCGGCAAGCCGATAGCCGAAGCGAATATCTTCTTCGGACTGGGAGAGGCTGGGGATCAGGAACAGGTTGATGGTGATTCCCGCCTGACGGCATCGGGCGCCTTCCAGCAAGGTCGCCTCTTCGGTTCGTGGATCCGGAGGGTAGAGCATGTAGAGCCATTGGTCTTCGAAGTGGGCGGTCGGCAGTCCATCGGTAATGACGATGATCTGCTTGTTGGGCGTATCGACGGAGGTGAGGTTCTGCCTGGCCAGCCGCAAGGCATGCTGGATGTTGGTGAAGTGAGGATGCACCATCGATTCCTGCATCTCTTCACGGCTCATATCGCACTTCAGTCGCACCCATGGGTCGTGAATCGTCACTGGCTTGGGCATCAATTCGATGATTTCTCCGGAGGTCTTCAATTTCGCGAAGGTGGCCATTTCGATGAACCGCAGGAAGTCTCCTGGGTACTCGCTGGTGATCAAGCCCTGAAGCGCCAGCGCCATGCGTTTGACGTGGATGTACTGCCCGTCGTAGCGCATCGATCCGCTCATGTCCATCACGACGACGGTGGCGCATTTGGGATTGTTGCGGGTCTGATGAACTTCCATGTCCGTTGGCCGGAGCCTGACGGGGCGTTCGTCGGGACGGTTTCGGAGAGCGTTAAGAATCGACTGGGTGGTGTCGATATTGGCGATCGAATCGCCGAACTGATACTCCTTGGTCGAAGGCAGCTCAACCGCCCCATCTCCTTCCACTCGCGCGCTGTGCCTACCGGTACGCGATGGCTGAAGATGCGAGAAGATCCGCTGCAGCAGCTTTCCTTGAAAGAGTCGGTAAGCTTGAGGGGTGAGCCGAAATCCGCCTTGGCCATCCTGTTCCAGGCCTTGCCGCTGCGCCAGTTCGCGGGAGTAGTTTTCCAGCTGGCGTTTCAGTTCCTCTAGCGGCGCCATATCCCCCGGTTCGGCGAACTCCGAAAGCGCCTCCATGTCGATCACCCCAAGTTGGGCTGTCTTGGCCGCCTCTTCCAGTTGTTTGAGCAGATTATCGATCTGCTCCAGTTCCTTCTTGATCTCGATGGCCTGCGGCACATTCATCGACTTGCGGCCCGTGAAGTGGTATTTTGCGGCCAGCTCGTCGACCTGATATTTTTCTGCCAAGCGTTCCAGGAGGTGCACCATCTGTCTGGCGAAGGGATCCTGATCGTCGCCGATACGATACCACAGCCGCTCCAGCAGATAGATCTGTTCGGTGTCGGCGGCTTTCTTGAAGAGCGACCGAAGAGAGTCTGGAGGAGTCGCTTTGCGTACCGTCTTGTGGTAGCTCTTGGCTGCTTCCTTGACCACCTGTTCGGTTTCGTAGGTCGATAGAATCCTTCGTTTGCGTTCTTCGAGCATCGCTTTGAGGAAATCGATGCTTGGTCCCAGGTTCGCCATCTGGCTGGGGTCCAACCGCACTGCTCGCGCGAGCTCCTCTTCGGTCAGTTTGCGAAAGGAGCCGTACTGCAGCGCCTGTTCAAAGGCGGGGCTGACCAGATCCGGAGGGGGCTGGAGAGGGCTGGGAAACTCCGCAGGGTTGTATTTCTGGTAGGTGTGGATAATCCCACCAAGCTTGCTCTGCCGGTTGCTTGGCGAGGGAACCCCCTCGTCAGGCGGTTGGCTCGTCGGCTGGTCAGAACTCATATCGCACCTTCCCATGTTTTTGGCTTCGGCTGATGCGATCCATCGCGTGGAGTCCTGCCAGGACGAATTCGACGCACGAGGCGCGGAGTGCTGGGTGCTGTCCTGCGTTGACTTCGAACGCCTTTTCCCAGATGGCAGGGATATCGCGCATCACCTGGGCATACTGTTCGCTGGGGAGCATATCCCCGACTTCGACCTTGGCGCCCTTAGAAAAATGATCTGCGATCGCGTTCAGTCCGTGCTCTTCGACATACTGCTTGAAGACAGTCTCGACCGCACCAGCCAGAAGCGCTTCGAGCACCTGCTTTTCGGTCATTTGGTGGGACCCCATCAGATCCAGTTCCAGCTTGCCCAGCGACGAGGTCGCCAGATGGCCAAGGTCGCTGATGCGTGGCACGGCGAGCGATTCTCCGAGGACGGCAGCCCGATGCCGGGCCGAGGCGATCATGGTGCGATAGTTGGCAAGTGAGAATCGAGCTGACACGCCGGAGGCTTGGTCGACCCATTTGCTTTTGCGTCCCTGCCGCGTGATCTCTTCAATCACCTCCGCCATGAAATAAGGGACTTGCACAGGATGCTGGCCCCCCATCTCCAACCCCGCTTCCTGCTGCATGATCTCGATCCCCAGAGACCTCTCCAACGGGTAGTGGGTTTGAATTAGGGAGCCGATGCGGTCCTTCAGTTGGGGTATCACTTTGCCGCTGCGGTTGTATGTCGAGGGATTGGCAGAAAACATCAAGAACAGATCCAATTCAAAGCGAATCGGATATCCCCGAATCTGCACATCCCGTTCCTCGAGAATATTGAACAGCCCGACCTGGACCAGTTCGTCCAGTTCCGGCAGTTCATTCATCGCAAAAATCCCTCGATGCATCCTTGGGATCAAGCCGAAGTGCAATGCCTCCTCGGCTCCCATCGACACCCCTGCTGTCAGGCGTGATGGATCGATCTCGCCGATGATGTCGGCGAACTTGGTTCCTGGGCTGAGTCGTTCCGCATAGCGGTCCTCGCGGTTCCACCAAGCGATCGGAATCTCCTTCGGGTGCCGCTCGGCCAGCCATTTTTTGCCCACCGTGGTGATGGGACGGTAAGGGTCTTCGTGGACAGGGCACCCTGGGATGTCGAGGTAAGGAAGTTGAGGATCGAGGAACCGAACCAGCGAACGCATCAGGCGACTTTTTGCCTGGCCTTTCTCTCCGAGGAACAGCAGGTCGTGACCAGCGATCAGGGCGATATTGATTTCGGGGATCACGGTATCTTCGTAGCCGACGATACCCGGGTAGAGCGGTTGGCCGGAGGCGAGTGCCTGCAGGAAATTCTCTCGCACTTCCTGCTTGACCGATCGCGACTTCCAGCCACTCAGCCGCAGTTCTTCCAGATTGCTCGCTCGCTCCATCACTTCCCCCAATTGAATTCTTCGTCGCACTGGCTATTTGCGTTGCCCTTCGTTCGTCGGCATCGCTGCGATTCGATCGAACGATCGATCCGCGAGTTCCCTAGCGACGATCTTTTTCGTCGACTCATCCGAACTCTTTGTCATTGTAGGAAGAGGCACAGATGCTAACTGTGGCCCGGAGATCCGGTGGCTTGGCGTAGGCGAGGGTCGCCTCTGCTTCCGAGAAGTCGGCTTTCGATTCGGATTTGCTGGGCGTTGCCAATGGCGTGCAGGGGAGTTGCCAGATCAGCCGGATCGGTTTTCCCTAAGAATATTGGAATTGCAGTCGCCCCACACTCAGCGACCAGCAATCTGCGAGCCTCGATTTTCCGCTCCAACCGACCATTCCTTAGGTCCCTTGGTCTGTACGTCGCCCCTCCGATCGAAGGATGCATCAAGGCGAGTGCAGCCAGATTCCAGCGTCACCAAACATGACATCCGGTAAGCTGCAATTGGCATCTCGATCGCGATACCATGAATTCCATCGCCTCTCGGAAAAATCCGAGTTGGCTCGATTTTCACTCCCTCCCTGCCTAACTTGGGATGGGGCCGGCGCTTACCTGCTTTAGGTCCTGCCAAAAGCGCGCTGCATTCCTCGTCGCCTCACAAGGGACCAGAGAAAGCGGCAGGTGGAGTTGTTTTGCGGGGCTTGCCTGCTTGGTGGCTAGGTAACGCAATCGTCTTTGAAGAAACCTGCTGGTACCGACCATGGCAAGGAGCAAGGCGTCGCGGCGATCGATCAGACGCTTTTCGATGAATCGCGATGAGGACTGGAAAGGCCATCGATCCATTTGCTGACGTTCGAGTCGCGTGAGGAGCGAGAGCGGCTGAGGGGCCATCGCAGCCACTGCCACAGCAATTGGGTCCATGTCACCTTCTGGCCGTGTGGGATGCTTGAAGACTGATTAGGGGTCGTTTGAATTGCTGCGACAGAGAGCAATTTCTTTTTCGCTTTCACTGCAGCTTTGGTTTGAGCCCTTGGGAGTGCTGCGGCAGCTCCTCTTCCCTTCGAAACGGACAGGCGACCGGGACGTTGCGGTTGGGGGGTGTCGGATGTGGGGTGCCGCATGGCTCCATGCGATTTCACCGAATCGGCCGCGGCTTGAGGGCCTGAGGGCGCGACACGGTTGGTCCGCGCGATGCTTGACGGCGCGGTAGCCGATGGTACGGGATCCGGTTGTTTTTTAGCCATGTCCGACGGATTGGCTGCAGCGGGAGTGATGCCACGGGAAGTGGCTTTTGCAACCGCTGAACTCTTTCTCGCTGGTTTGCCTTTGGACAGTTGAAGCAGCGACTTCACTACTTCCCGCCGCTCCTCTAAGATGCTGTTGGTTTTGGACCGGCTTTTTTGGGGACCGGTCTGGCTGGTAACTCGTGGAGCGACCGTTCCGATCGAATCCATCGGCTTGGGCAGATGGGACTGAACGGCGCCTCTCTTGGTCCCTTTCCCATCGCTATTTCCTGCCAAGGTCCGCTTGTCACTTTTTCCGTCGCGCGCTTGCTCGGGACGGTCTGCCAACATGCCGTACAGCGAAGCGGCATTGGCCTGGGATAGTTCGTCCGCTTCTGGATCGGGGTCGATCCCCACCAGGCGCCAGGACGCCGATTCTCCCGGAGAAAGATCGACTTCCGCTGGCTGCAATTCGTCTTGCTTGCTGGCCATCCTGGCCATGGCGGACCAGAGTGTAGGCCTAGTCTCCGTCAATCCACAGCGAATTCTTCGCTCGGTTGGATGTGGCCGTTCGGACAAACAGGCAAGAAAAATGCGTTCCTGATAATTGGGGCGGTTACGAGGATCCAGGATGCGATACGCACTGGCCAGAAGCGTCGCTAGATCGGATTCCATCGGTGCAAATTCCGCCAGATCCTGAAAGCCATACCAGCTTCTTGCAATCTGGATCGACCCTCGATGAATCGCAGTTCGAAGTTGGTTGATGCGAACTTCCCCAGAAGCCACGCCAAGACGACGAAAATCGGCCGCCAACTGCTCGGCGGGCGTCATTTCAGCGACGGGACGAAGGGGATCGGTCATGTTTACCACCCGAGTCAGGCTGGGAACCGGCTTAGCGGCTCCCGGGGATCGCGAAGATAGAAACGAACAAGCTACCTTCCTCTCAGTGAGACGCTTCTCAAGCCCCCGTAGGCACCAGACCGGTTGGATCGGTCGAATAAGTCGTCCCACCAAGAGGGGGCATTTTCAAGCAAGTGGACAGCCATTCCGACGCAATGGCTACCCTAAGGAAGCACCGTTTCAGTTTGGAAGGACTGCACGAGGAATCGTAGGCGGAAAAACGCGGGAGGAAAGAGCTGGCCGGAAAAGGTTACCGGTTTGGAAGGATTTAAGGATTGCGACGGCCTCCGCCCGCTTTGAGGGGCGGTAGAGCTACGTCAATTGGAAAAATTCCCTGAAGGAAACTTAGAATCAGCAGCGCGGTTCGAAGGAGGGGGTGGGAGCCCCTGGGGGAATCGGAATAGAGGACAAAGCCGTTGGACTGCCAATCGGTGGGTGGCAATCGGTGGGTGGCGCCAATTGGAAAAGTGGGTGGCACCGATTGGAGTGCTAGCCCTAGCCATCCAGTAGCAGCAATCGACGGACTACAAATCGGTGGATGGCACCAATTGGAGATTGATCGGTGGGTGGCACCGATTGGAGTGCTAATCGACGGAATACCAATCGGTGCGGAATACCAATCGGTGGGTGGCACCAATTGGAGTGATAGCTCTAGCCATCCAATAGCAGCAATCGACGGACTACAAGTCGGTGGATGGCACCAATTGGAAAAGTGGGTGGCACCGATTGGAGTGCTAGCCCTAGCCGTCCAATAGCAGCAATCGACGGAATACCAATCGGTGGGTGGCACCAATTGGAAAAGTGGGTGGCACCGATTGGAGTGCTGTGGTTGGCACCAATTGGAAAAGTGGGTGGCACCAATTGGAGATTGAATTCTCTCCCGTGCGAATCGGAATTCGCACGGGGATTTCAGGATGGGCAGGCAAAGAGATGCCCCGAGCGCCTCAGGTCCAAAAACGTTTGGCTATCTCGATCGCCTCGGGGATTTTCTCAACCCATTTGCCGCCTGCCTGCGCTAGATCGGCTTTGCCTCCCCCACCACCACCAACAGACTCCGCGACAGGTGCAACCCATTTGCCGGCGCTGAACCCCTGGTCCACCAGATCCTTGCTCAGCCCGCAGATGATCGTCAACTTGTCTTCCTGCCGGCCAATCAACAAGACGGCTGTTGGCATCCCGGGCGTCTTGCGAATCTGGTCGATCCATTGCCGCATCAGATGAGGATTGGCGGCCCCCACTTCCGCCACCACGATTCTTCTCCCACTCCGTTCGACTGCATGCGCCAGCAGATCGTCGACGGACAGAGATCCACTGGAAGCCATGGCAGCTACCTGACTCTCCAAACTCTTTCGCTCCGAGATCAACGCAGCAATTCGGGTACCGACGTCATCGATGGCAACATTCAATGCACGGGCCGTTTGCCGCAAGGCGCGACGCGGATCTGCCACTTTATCAGTGACTTCCGCACCTCCCCCTGCAGTCACTCCCCCCCCCGCCAATTGCTTCTTCAATCCTCGGATCGTTTGCACCAATTCGACCGTCTTACCTGGTACAGCGTCCACAGAGCATCCAAACAAGGAAGCCGTCTGGCTGAGCAATTGAGCCACTCGCTGGCGGTGCTCCACAGCTCGCTGGCCCGTCAGGGCTGTCACTCGACGTGTCCCAGAGGAGACGCTTTCTTCCGATAGCACTTCGAATGCTTCGACCTGAGCCGTATTTGTCAGGTGTGTTCCGCCGCACAGCTCCTTGGAGAATTCCCCCATGGAGACCATCCGAACAGGATCTGGATACTTTTCGCCGAATAACATCATCGCGCCAGCCTTTCGAGCTTCGGCCAAGGGAACCACCTGCCACTGGACAGGAGCTCCCTGTTGGATCCGTTGCTGAACGATCCCATCCACCTTCGCCAGCTGCTCTTCCGACATCGGCTCTTGATTGCTGAAATCGAACCTAAGCAAATCCGCCTCCACCTTGCTTCCCTGCTGCTGCGCGTGTCCACCCAGAACACTCTGCAGAGCATGATGCAGAAGATGGGTTGCCGAATGGGCTCGGCGCAATGCATTTCGCCTGCCATCGTCAACGCATGCCGATACCTTTAGACCCTCTTTCAGCTCCCCACGCACCAGATGGCCGGAGTGGACGATCAACTCCCCCGCCCTCTGCGTGTCGGTGACTCGAAACTCCATCGAATCGGTCGATAAAACGCCCGAATCCCCCACCTGTCCACCGCTTTCGGCGTAAAAGGGGGATTGATCGAGCACGACACGGATTGGAAGATCTGATCCTTCTCTTGCCTGAACCTGCCCAATCAGACGTTCTTGTTCGCCCACGCCAGCAATGATCCCTTGCACGACGGCGGGGCATTCTGTGGTGTCGTAGCCAACAAAGTCTGTCTTCAGCAACGCCTCTTTCAGAGTCTCGATAGGGCCCGTTTGAAAAAGTTGCTTCTGAGCCGGTCCGCTCATCTCACCATGCTTGTCCATGGCGGCTTGATAGCCTTCCCAATCGAAGGTCATCCCACGCTCGGCCGCCAAAGTCTGAAACAACTCCGGCGGCACCCCATAAGTCTGGTAGAGTTGAAAGGCATCCTTTCCATCGATCATCACGCGGCTAGAGGCATCCAGTTCGTCGAAGACTTTATTCATGCGCACCAGACCGGCATCGATCGTGTTGAAGAAGTCAGCCTCTTCCGACTGCAACACCCGCGACACCCGGTCGACGGTCTCGCGAAGTTCGGGATAAACGGTACCCATCGTCTGAGCAACGATCCCCACGAGGTGATGCAGGAATGGCTCGCGCATCCCCATCTGGTGACCATCCAGCACGGCGCGCCTTACCAACCGCTTGATCACATACCGCGCCTTCTTCGGGCCGGGATAGATATTCTCATGGATCGCAAACGTGCAAGCTCGTACATGGTCTGTGATACGTCGCAACCGCCGACCATCATCGGAGTCGTACTGGTATCGCTTTCCGCAAACCTCCGAGGCGGCCTGGACGATCGGGAAAAGAATATCGATATGAAAATTGCTGGGCACTCCCTGCATCACGCTTGCCGTTCGCTCTAGCCCCATCCCTGTATCGATGTTCTTGCTGGGCAGAGGACGGAGATTATCCGGCGGTTCACCAACTCGATTGAACTGCGTGAAGACCAAATTCCAGATCTCTACCGACTTACCCGAGTCCAACTGATAGTAGATCTCGCTGCATGGACCGCAGACGCCATCTGGCCCCTGGCTGGGGGCGCTGGCTGGCCAGAAATTCTCATCCTCATCCATTCTGGCAATACGACTGGTTGGCAATCCAATCTTCTCGTTCCAGATCGACGCTGCTTCATCGTCATCCTTGTATACGGTCACCGTCAGTCGCGACGGATCGATTCCCAGCCACTTCTTGTCAGTCAGGAATTCCCAAGCCCAGTGGATCGCTTCTTCCTTGAAGTAATCCCCAAAACTGAAGTTCCCCAGCATCTCAAAAAACGTATGGTGGTAGGCGGTTCTTCCTACGTTATCGATATCCCCGGTGCGAAGGCATTTCTGGCAAGTCGTCGCGCGCGTGTACTCCAGCTTGACCTTCCCAAGGAAGTGGTCCTTGAACTGATTCATTCCTGCGGGAGTGAACAGCACCGAAGGGTCCCAAGTCGGCACCAAAACATCGCTCGGTTGCCGTGAATGCCCCTTGCTCTGGAAGAAGGTCAAGTACTTTTCCCGGAGTTCGTCAGTCTTCATGATGCCTTTCCGCAGGACATATAGTTCGGACCGCTTGTTGGGCAGCAAGCCCACCATCGCAACCATTGAGAATCGATCAGTGTAGCCTGCGATCCCTCGTGGATCTATTGCACTTGCCCCTTCCGAAGCGACGAACCGCGGGAAGTCGAATGACCCACCAACGGTTTCCCAGCAGACCGCTCCACCCAGATCCCGGGAGCCCCCCCAATCGAAACAGAGAATTCACTGCACTTCTGGAAGAACCAGTGCCATTTCGCTCGATCGCCATCGCTGCAACGTCAGCCGCACTAGCTTCCCGTCCCGCTCTCTAGTGATGCGATCAAATGCGTCGGGATGATCGACAGGTGTGTCATCGACTGCAGTGACATGAACTCCTGGTCGCACCCCGGCTCGCCAAGCCTGTGAGTCCGTTTCGACTTCCAGAACCACTAACCCTCGACTGGTCGGTCCACCGTCAGGATTCCGGAACCACCGCGCCAATTCCGGCGGGACCGCTGAAGGCACTTCCACGGTCATGCCTCTCCAGGTCCTTGGAGGCCGCTGACTGAACGACCGAATGCGAGAAGGGATGTACTTCTTCGCGAGAGTCACTGGGATATCGATCACCCAGGGCTGCAGTCCTAAGCTTCTCGGTCGTTCGATCCGCACCAGAATCTCTGCGTCCGCAGGAAATCGGCTCAGGTCGCGCAGCAACGACTCCCTTCCTAGCACTGGCTGGCTATCGATGGCTGTGATCCAGTCCCCTGCAAGCAATCCAGAACGTTCTGCTGGCATTCCCGGGACCACATCAGCGACTCTCGCTCCAGATCGCCCATCCTCCTGGTCTTCCGAGGATCGTTCCGTCTGCAACACTCCTAGAAAGCCGTACGACGGGAGTTCCCCTGTCGCCAGAGACTCGACGACTCGCACCGCCGTCTGATCGATCGGTAGCCAGGAATGGGCTGTTGTCTTCCGGTCAGGTCGAGGAACATCTTGCAGACTGCTATCTGCTGCCAAAGCGACCAAACGTCCTTGTCGGTCAAAAAGCGGCGTCCCTTCGGTCCATTGAGGTCCTTTAGGTTCGCTGACCAACCGCCATCCCAATTCCGCTAGGCCTCCGGGCAACTCGTCACGTTGGTTCGCCGGCAACCGGATGGATTCCCTTCGCAACGTCAGCTTCTTCCACTTCCAACCTTTGCCTGCCAGCAGACGAATGGGATCATCGACTCCCCATACCAAGGAGTCTCCATCGGACAGAGGTTCGGTCAAGAAGTCTCTGAGAGCGACGCTACGGGCGGCTTCACCTCCCGGGACTCGCGATCCCTCGGCTACTTCCTGCTCATTCGGCACCCCGCGCAGCACTGCCAAGTTGGTGTAACCGTCACCAGCGAGCAACTCCACCCTCTCAGGCTCCTGCCGCCCCATGGAGTCGGGATCCAGTCGCCAGACCCAGTAGCTTGTCCTGGCTGGGTCCCCTAGAGGCTGGAGCGTCGTCACCAACAGACGTTGCTGGCCCCAAACCACCCCCAATTGCACCCCACCGGCCAGTGCATGGGATAACCGGTTCCATCTTCGGTCGACTAACCTCTCCACCCCCTCCATTTGAAACCAAGCCATAGGAGGCCTGCCCATGGCTTGGTCTTCCACCCGAACGATCGCCACCACCGATCGTTCCAACTGGTCATCACTCGAAAAACCGCCGTAGGCATCGCTGTCATCCGAAGGGGTCTGCGCCAAAGCGCTGGGGAGATAGCTACCGCCACTCCAAGCCAGCGCTATGGCCAAACCAATGCATCTTGCGAGCCAAGTGAAACTGCCTGCAACCACCACAGCATCTGCCTCGAAAAAGCAATCCTTCCAGCTGCCTTCACTGGTCGCCACAGGATCCCGGCCGATCTTCGATCAACTGTCGGCTGCGACAGATCCGCCTTCCCCTGTCCCCTGCTCGACCACCACAGCAACAGTCGCATCGCCAGCCAGAATCTGACTCTTGATCTCGTCTGCCACCTGCGGGTTTTCCAAGAGGAAATTGCGAGCCTTTTCCTTGCCTTGCCCTAAGTAGGTCTCGCCGTATTTGAACCAAGCTCCACTGCGTGTAATCACCTTCATCGCAGCACCTAGATCCAGCAAATCTCCCTCGTAGCTGATCCCGCTGGTATGCATCATGTCGAACTCCGCCACTCGGAACGGCGGCGCCACTTTGTTCTTGACGATCTTGCAGCGGACTCGCTGACCGACCGTCTCCTCCCCTTCCTTGAGAGCTCCAATCCTACGGACATCAATTCGGCAGGATGCATAGAACTTCAAGGCTCGACCTCCAGGAGTCGTCTCGGGCGATCCAAACATCACTCCGATCTTCTCGCGAATCTGATTGATCAAGATCACCACCGATTTGCTCTTCGCAATCGCACCCGTCAACTTCCTCATCGATTGACTCATCAATCGAGCCTGCAGTCCCACGTGCGAATCGCCGATCTCTCCCTCAAGCTCCTGCCTGGGCACGAGGGCGGCCACCGAGTCGACGATGATCACGTCGACTGCGTTGCTCTTGACCAACATCTCGCAGATCTGCATCGCCTCTTCACCGCTGCTTGGCTGGCTGACCAACAACGATTCCAATTCCACCCCTACCTTCTTCGCCCAAGTCGGATCAAAGGCATGCTCGGCGTCGATGATCGCCGCAATCCCTCCGGCTCGCTGTGCTTCCGCGGCGACATGCAGAGCCAACGTCGTCTTACCACTCGATTCCGGCCCAAAAATCTCGATGATTCGTCCTCGCGGAAGGCCAATACCACCCAGCGCCACGTCCAGCGACAGCGATCCGGTACTGATCCCTTCAATCTTCAACTGGGCCTCGCCACCCAGCGGCATAATGGAGCCTTCTCCAAACTGCTTTTCGATCTGCTGGAGGGTGGTGCGGAGCGACGGTTCGCGCTTGAGCACAACTTCCAGCGAGCTCTCGACTTCATCCTTCTCATGCTTCTTTTTGGCCATGGCTATCCTTCGCTCCTTCTTGCGACTGTCCAACCCGAACCTCTTTCGCTCCCATTCGATCGACCTGACGAAGCTTTCGTTTCGCATGCCGCCACCCGAGGTTCTGTACGGATGAATACTACCCCGTTCAGCAACTCAAGGCAAGCAACCATGTCGAACGAAATGGTCGACCTGCAACAGGCTTAGCATCGCCACTAGGAGGGACACCTTAGGTCAATCACCGAGGGAAAAGTGATTTTTTTGGTCAATCGCCTCTGGAACTAGTTTTGGCTCGGCAACCGGTTCGGCACCTGCAAAGCCACTGGACCGTTGGTACGGCGAAGTCAGAGGGTGCGATGGTTTGGTGATGACCAAGCTTCCCTATGGGTACCAGAGACCGAATGGAGACATGGAGGCGAATCACGGCCGGGACGCTGGTGCCACGATGGCTTCAGCGATCGGCCATCGGATCGAAACGATCTTCCCACCGGGAACGCTCGGCCAACCCCCTAAGGATTCGGTCCGTTATTGGCGGGGGAGTTCACGCGGGGCGGCGTGTCGATCGATTCAGGGGGTGCCTGCTGCACTGGAGTTTCAGGCGTCACCATGGTGACTGGCATGGAGGCATCCAGCGGATCGATGCCCATCGCATTCTGGAGCATTGCCAGAGCGATGTACCAGTCCTGCAGAGCGTCGATTAGCAGGAGGCGATTCTCAAAGGCCTTACTTTCCAAAATATTCAAATCGATCAGATTGCTCTCCCCCTCGGCATAGCTTCTCTGTTCCAAAGCCAGATACCGCATCGCTAGGTCAAAGGCTTCGATCGCCGCATCGACTCGCTGCTTGGCTAGCTCCAATGCCACGCGTGCTTTCCGAAGTTCGACTTCGATCTTCTGCATCTGAAACTGCCGCTTGATGGCGATCTGCTGCAGTTTGCCACGAGTCGAAGTGATTTTTCCTCGCGCCTTGTTTCGCGGCAGGGGGACGCTGGCCAGCACTCCAGCCTCCATTTCGAATTCGCCTTTGTCTCTGGAACTGGTGGCGGCTGGGCCCATATCCTGGGAGCCATCGACCAGGAAATCGAGCTCTGGCAGTAGTTGGTTGTTGGCCAATTGCAGATCCAGTCGTTGTTCTTGCGCCTGGAGATCCAGCAGGGCTAATTCAGGGCGCTGCGTCAAGGCGCGAGCGACCTCTTCCATGACGTCTTCGGCAGGCAGGGCACTAGGAGCGGGAAAGGCCCAAGGCAACCATGCGTCGGCTGGAACAATCGGGATCCCTTGATCATCTCTCAGAAAAAGCGACAGCTGGATCGCCGCCTGCTGTAGTTTTCGGCGAGCATCCAGAACCTTCAATCGTCGCTCGGCCCGCAACTGCTCGTTGAAAATCGCAGCAGAAGCTTTCTCCTCCCCTTCGTCGACCAACGTCTGCACCTGATCGACTCGCATGTCGGCCAAACGCAACAGTTCTTCCTGTGCCTTAGCAACCTGCCCTGCCTGCACCCATTCCCAATAGGCCTTAGCGGCATCCAACGCGGCTTCCAGAATCTGTGCTTGCACAATCGGAGCTGCCATGCGCACCGCAAGATCGGCCTGAAAGAGCGCCACGCGCTGCGGATCGATGGCGCGTCCCTGCAGCAGAGGTTGCACCCACGAAAGGCTCAGTTCGCCCGCTTCGTTCGTCTCGCGTTCTTTGTACCAAGGCTGGAATTCGCCTCGCCCGATCCGATAGCCGGACGCCAGGTAACCGCCCCACCAAGTGCGGCGCGCCAACTGCACTCCGTTTCGGTAGTTCTGATAGAACCCCAGTGGCTGAGATAGCGACCACGATTGCAACGTCGGATCCCAAGCTCCCAGCGCCGACTGCCGCTCACCCGAAGCAATCATGTTCTCGTAGCGGGCCTGCTGGATCATGGGGAAACTTCGATAGACCGAAGCCATGACATCCGACAGGGTCAATGCCGTGCCACCCAGGTCATCCCCTGGATCGGCGATCAGTTCATCGTTTTTTTTTTCGAAGCTTCCCGAGCTGCATCCAATGCTGGGGGAGCCATCGGCCGAACGGTAGGCCCTGATGGGGCCTGAAGGCGTGGATCCTGGAGTTCACGGACCGGCACTTGCTGAGCTGTCAGGAGAGCGGAATCGAAACCGATGAGTGCGACCCAAAGGACACCCCAAAGCCACCTTCCGCGCACCGAGACTGGCGACCGGAAGGAAGGCAGTGGTTTGTCGCTGCTCCCAGGCAGCAACCGATGGTAGGGGGCGAACTGAGCTAGATCCTGGGATCGCTCTCCTGGCACCCCTTCACTGGTCAGGGCGACTTGGGCAATTTGGGGGTTTTCGGCAGTTCGCCTTCCTTGGAGCTGCCCCCCTTGAGGTCGTCCGGTGGTTTGTTGGAAAGCACCGGAGGGAATCCATTCAATTGACGCCATATCTCGTATCCCAGAGGCACTCGGCTCAATTTACCTTCAAGGTTTCTCAGCAAGACCCACCCAACCGCTCGAGAACCTTGTCGCAAGCGACCTTCGGGCCAAGGCTGATCTTCTTTATCGGCCTGATAAGGTGTAACCATCATGCGAAAGTTGCCGGTTCCATCATCGGTAGGGAGAATCAGTGCGATCTTCCCCCCGAAGGTACCGACTCCAGAAGAAGGCCAGCCGACGAATTGAATCGCAGGAAAGCCTTCAAATTGCAATCGCACTTCGTCCCCAATTTGTAGAAGAGGGACATCATTTCCAGTGATGGTCAGTTCCACTGCCAATTGGGTTGGAACGGGAACGACGGTGAACAGCGGCTCCCCTTCCTTCACGACATCGGCTCCCGACAGCCCGATCAGTTCTTGGAGATACCCATCCCGAGGGCTGGTGATCTTCAGTCGCTCTCCGAATTCCCCCAGTTTCTGTTCAATTTCGGAGACTTCCTTTCTCGTGGTGGCAATCTCCGAGAGCACCTCCTGCAGTTTGGAGGAGACCTCGCGGTTTTTCACCTGAGCTTCCTGAGTTTTGGCCAACAGGTCTTGTTCCTTGGCGGCTCGGTTCCTGAATGCTTCGATCACCTGAGCCTCACCGTTTTCGAAGTCGGCGACAGCTTTTTCGAATTCTTCCTTTTCTTTTTCGAAATCACGAGGGGCTTTTAGGCCGGACTCCAGCAATCGGGCGGTGCGGTCAAAATACTGTTTGGTTCTTTCTACCGTCGCATCCAGAGCTTTGACCTTTTCCTCGCTTTGCGTCACCTTAGCGACGGCAGCTTCAACCGATTCTCTGGCCGATTGCACCAGCGCCTCGCCGGCCATCCGCTGAAGATCGACTGCCTGTTCGGCCAACTCCTTTTTGGTGTTGGCGACTTCCAATTTGGCCAGCAGTTGATTGCGTTGGGCTTCGAGTTGCTGCTGCGCCTCGGCCGCCAGCGGCTCCAACTCCAAAACAAACTCCCCTTTCTTGACGAAGGTCCCTTCGCGAAGCCCTTCTCGGACCTTGGCGACAACCCCTTTGGCGGTCGCCCGCTGCTGGAAGGTCCGCTCCTGGGGATCCAGTGCGATCACTCGTCCGGCCCCGCGTGTCGTCTGCTGCCAAGGGACAAACAGCATCGCCAGGATGGTGAGTACGAGCAGGGCCATGGTCCAAGCGGCGATGCGGCGAAGCAGCCAGTGGCTTCGAACCAGATGAAGTTCGGGGAATTCTTCGAGCGATTCCTCGAGTCTCACGGGGCGTTGGACTTTGCCGAGCTGAATCGCCAGATCCTGAGAGCCAGATGGAATGGCTTCCTTCAATTGCCCTCCTGTTGCCAAAGGCAACGCCGTCACTTCTGGCTTATCTTCAACGTGTTTGCTCATGGCCGTCCTCCTGGGAATCGAGGAATCCCTTTGGCTTGCCTGCTCCCACTCCCATTGCAACCCCGTCCCCCTGTTCGGTCAACCAGCTATCTTGCGTTGCGACGATCAGGGTCCATGGGCGATCGGGATGAGCCAGCCATTGCCAGAGACTTTTTCGGCTGCTGGCCGAGACGTGGTCGAGCGCATGGTCGATCAACAGCAAACGAGGCTGTGTGGCGATGGCGCGAGCGAGCATGAGGCGTTGCAGTTGTTCGGCGGTCAGCGGATCCCCTCCCATCAGCAATCGGCTTTCAAGCCCCTGCGGCATCGCGGCGATGGTTTCGTCGAGCCCCACGGCGAGAATGGCGTCTCTCAGGTGTGCCAGGGTCGCACTCGAAGAACCGACTCGCAGGTTCTCCAGAAGGGATCCTTGAAAGACCTCCGGTTGTCCCACATAAGCGATCCCGCTTGAGGTGCCGCAGCGAGCCAGTTCGCGCACGCCCCAGCGATCGACAAACAACTCTCCATGATCAGGAGATCCACGTCCGGCCAGCCATCGCAGCAGCGCGGATGAAGACTCGATATCGCGTCCTCGCAGCACCACCCTCTGGCCTGCCGCGACATAGCCTGCCTCCCATGCCACATCGACTCCAGGACGACCGTACTCCAGGTCGCTCCACGCCGCCTCTGCTGGCCCCGTCGGTAAACCGCCAGCCATCGGGGCCATCGGTGCGGGGATGTCAAGAAGGTGCCCGACTTTGTCGACGGAAACGAGCAGATCATAGAAGGTTTCGAGTGTTTTCCCCACCTTCGCAAAGGCGCTGACAATGGCGGTTACGACCAGCTCACTGGCGACCAGTTGCCCGAGAGTCAGCTGTCCGATCATCACCAAATAGCCTCCCAGCCCTAGCAGCACTGTCGACGCGACGGCTTGAAGTCCAACCGAGAAAAACATCTGGCGAAGCAGCAGCAGGAAATGCGAACGCCTAGCGACCAGATACTGGAGCATCGCCTGATGGGCGCGCCCTTTGGCCAACTGCGCTGCCTCCTCTCCTTGAAACGTTGCGGGGATCCTCGCTAAATTCTGAAGCCAATGGCCCAGTTCGTACTTCGATATCGATTCCGCTGTCGCAGTACGTACCGCTCCACGCCCAAGCAAGTAAGTGACGATCGTCAAACAAAGCACCAGGACGATATCGAATCCAAGCAGAAAGGGATGGTAAAACGCCAGAAGCGTCAAGCCGATAACAGTCGACAATACCAGGTTGATACCATCCAGCAACACTGTGGCGAACGACTTCTGGATCGTCGGAACATCGAAGAATCGATTGAGCAGTTCTGGACCGTAGACTCCATTCCAGGCTTCCGTAGGTGCCATCGGGATGCGTCGCACCAAGTCGCCGACAATCCGAATCATGATGCGCCGCTGCATCATCTCGATGACGGTGAATTGCAAAAGACGCATGACCCCGGCAAAGAGCAGCAATACGAACAACATTCCGGCAAGAATCAGCAGTGGTTGCAGGTAGCGACCGAAGGCGACCGTCGTCACCGTCCATTCAACGGCCAAAGGCGTTGCCAGTTGCAAAATCCCAGCCACCACTCCGAACAGAATCAGGCTCAGTAAGTCACTGCGTTCCAGTTTGAGGATGGAGCCAAGTCGTTGTAGCGGCGAGATGCTGCCGTGAAATCCATGGCCTCCATGACTGTCATGGCCCCCGTGTCGGTCGTGGCCTCCGTGATGCCGATCCCCTATTGCGGACTCCAGCGCAGCACGGCGCATCACCAGTCCAACACGACGAGCCTGCCGACCCCAGATTCGACGCCACTGACGGATCGACCATGTGCAGGTCTTGACCTCCCCCGCCTCCAGGCGAACTCCCTCCAGGCGTCCCCCAACCACTCGAAGCAAAACCCACCAAACTCCCTCATGCCATTCGGACGATCCGCTCTCCTGGTTGGCTGGAACGGCGACTGGAAACTGATCGCTTGCCATCTGCCAGATCTGTTCGCCAGTCAATTCCATCGGCGAGAAAACGACAGGGCCTTTCCATGAAAGAAACTTGGACATTGCGGGGAGATCCACCGCCAAGTCCCCCGTGGCATTGGGGATCTGTTCCAAAGCGGCTTCGAGGATCGAAGGTTCATAGTCCAAATGGAGTTGTGGCGCGACCGATTCAATCAAACGCATCCACCAGCGCGGCAACTTCTCTCCTTGCAAAGCAGGACTCCTACCACCTGTCGACTGCTGCGCCATAGGTTCCCCCCCTGCCAGGTACCGCTACTTCCGAGATCCCTCACTGCAACCTTCGCGATACGGTCTACCCCCTAGGGGCGGTTCGGTCATGAAGACATGGTCGATCGCACCCCCTAACCTCCAGCACAGTCAACTCGAGGCGTCACCCGACTCCAAACCATCGCCAATTTTATCTACAATGGTTGCGAAAATAAGTTCTGCGATCTCTGCAATCGAGCTTTTTTCGCGAAAAACTTGATTGTTTAACTCATAGGAATCATGATCAAGGCTCCTTAGAGAGCCAACGAAATGATACCGCGCCGCCGAGCCCTTCTCAAAAAACCCCTCGTTGTGGTGGGGTGGCGTGAATGGATTGCCCTTCCGGAATTGGGAATCGGTCCCATTTCCGCGAAAATCGACAGCGGTGCGGAAACCAGTTGTCTTCACGCGTTGGAAGTGACCACCTTTCGCCGCGGGAAAATCGAATGGGTTCGCTTCCAACTCCCCGCCTCGACCCGCAATGCATCTGGAATTCAAAGGGAAACTCCCTTGCTGGACGTACGGCAGGTACGTTCTTCCTCAGGCCATCTTTCGCTCCGACCGGTGATTCAAACGGTCATCGAAATGGGGGGCGCGCGGTGGCCCATTGAGTTGACCTTGGCAAGTAGGGAATCGATGGGATTTCGAATGCTGATTGGACGCCAAGCTATCGCGAAGCATTGCTTGGTCGACTGTGGCAACTCGTTCTTGCTACCCCGGCCAACAACTGGCTACCTTGCTCAATGCGAGCATATCCCCTTTCCCGACCTCGCGACTGACCCCTCCCAATGACCACCAAAGTCGGTTGCTTGCAGGCTTTGTGCCCCTTACGCGATCCCGATGAAGGCTGATCCGAAATCTCTGGCGATTCCATCGCGGATGCGACCAAATCAAGAAAAACTGAGAAAGGTGGGTGGTACCTTTTGGACTCCTATTCCATCGCGGATGCGACCAAATCAAGAAAAACTGAGAAAGGTGGGTGGTACCTTTTGGACTCCTTTTGGAATGCTGCCTTTGATTGCAGCATTTGGCATGAATGACTCGAACACGCTATCACCCATCCAAGACACCGGCATACATCGAGTGATAGCAAAAGACGCAAAAGGTGGGTGGCAACAATTGGAATGATAGCACTCAAAAGGTGGGTGGCACCAATTGGAATGATAGCAATTGCAGCATTTGGCATGAATGACTCGAACACGCTATCACCCATCCAAGACACCGGCATACATCGAGTGATAGCAAAAGACGCAAAAGGTGGGTGGCACCAATTGGAATGCTATCCATTGGACTGCATCGCCTGTTCGATCCTTCGCAGCGAGGTTTCGGCGCCCAACAGCTCCAGCGCCTCGAACAGCCCCACCCCGGAGCTTTTTCCTGTGACCGCCAATCGCAAGGCGTGTACCAGTTGTCCGAACTTGGCCCCTTGTTGTTCCAACCACTGCTTCGTGCTTGCTTCCAACGAATCGGCCTTCCAGGTACCAGCCCAGTCGATGAGGAAGCGATGGTAGTCGGCAAGTAGTTTTTGTGCGGCAGGGTCGTTGCGATACCGCTTCTCCCACGCCTCCTGGTCGATGGAAAGTCGGTTTTCGGTCTGAAAGAATTCCTCCAACTGCAGAATATCGCCTCCCATCTTGATCCGGTCTCCCGCCACCTCAAGCAGTCGATCGATCTTGGCGATTTGGCTTGGGCTGGCCGATGCCAAAGGGGGCATCCACCCAAGATGGCTCAGATACCCCCACACCAACTCTCTTCTCCGCTCCGCCGAAATCCGCTGCATCCATCGCGACTGGAAAGCCAACAGCTTCTGGCAATCAAAACTCGCGGGAGACTTCTGCACCCGCTCCAGCGAAAATGCCTCGGTCGCTTCGTCCATGGTGAACGACTCGGTCGAATCATCCAGTGACCAACCCAAGAGCAGCAGATAGTTGAGAATGGCTTCTGGCAGAAATCCGATGGCGCGGTAGAAATCGACGACCACTGGATTGAAAGTTGCCGGCGAAATCTTCCATCCCATCTTCTGAGCGATCTGCTCACCGTGCTGATATAGGGAAGCAAAATCTTTCTGCTTGAGGTACTTATCCAGCTTCCTCTTGCTCATCTTGGCACTCCCCCCTGGCTCGGCCACATAAGGGAGGTGTGCGTAGACAGGAAGGGGGTATCCCAACGACTGCGCGATGAAAATCTGGCGCGGTGTATTTGGCAAATGCTCGACGGCGCGCACCACGTGGGTAATTCGGAAGTCATGGTCATCGACCACGCTGGCCAAGTGGTACAGACATGTTCCATCGGCACGCTGGACGACATGGTCTTGTTCCTGTGCCCAATCGAATGCCACATCCCCGCGAACCACATCGTGAAACGTGCACTGGCCCTCGCGGGGCATCTTCAGTCGGACTGCCGCAGTTCGCCCCTCCGCCTCCAACTGATTGGCATGTGCCTGATCTCTGGCCATCCACTTTCGATCGTAGAGAAATGGCCGCCCCTCCCTCTCTGCCGCCTCTCGCTGCTCCTGCAGTTCCTCTGGTCGCGCGTAGTCTCGGTAAGCATGCCCCGCTTCCAGCAGTCGCTTCACTTCCGCCTGGTACCTTTCCATCCGCTGTGACTGGTAGTAGGGCGCGTGAGGTCCTCCCACGTCCGGTCCTTCATCCCAGTTCAGTCCCAGCCATCGGAATCCTTCCAGGATCGGCTGCAAAGCTTCCTGGACATTGCGCTGCTGGTCGGTATCATCGATGCGCAGCAGAAATTCGCCACCAGCCTTTTTGGCGAGCAGATAATTGAACAGCGCTGTGCGGACTCCTCCAATATGCAAATAGCCCGTGGGACTGGGGGCAAAACGCGTCCGGATCGTCATCGGCTCTCCTTGTGGTGTTGGCTAGAGCGGATCGGTTGGACAGAACCGCTATTCTCAGTAAAACGTTTCCTCGCCAGGACGCAAGCCATCTAGACCAAGTCACCCAGAAGTGGCTCGGGTTTCACAACCGTCGACGGAACAGGGCACCAAGACCAGCCACCGCTTGAAGGAATCACCCAATGCCATGTGCCCAGAACCCTTGGACCGTAATCGATCTGGAGTCGCTACCAGCGGTCCCCTGCCCCTGTGGCTGGGCTCGCCGCGGCCTCCAGGAATGCACCACTTTCCCCGGCACCATCCATCGCACCACCATCACGCGGCAAGCTCAGAAGCACTGGCATCGGACGATGACCGAGACCTACTACATTCTTGAATGCAGCAACGATGCCGCGATGGAATTAGACGACCAGCTTCTTCCAGTCCATCCAGGAATGTGCATCGTCATCCCTCCGGGAGTCACCCATCGCGCCATCGGGCAGCTGGAGATCCTGAACATCGTGTTTCCGAAGTTCGATCCCCAGGACGAATTCCTGGTCGACGGTCCCTCCGGTGGATGACATTTCAAGAGACTCTTCAGGAATGATTGTGGCGAAGGTCCATCAGCTGCTGGTTTTTGTCGTACTCGCACTCAATCAAGTGGTACTCGCACTCGAAAAGAAGCGTTGGGACACTAGAGCATCGAGTACGAGAAATCAAAAGCAAGGACCGACGAAATTGCCTGATGAACCTTGCAAGAGAAGCTTTTCGGTGAAGTCGACCAAGTGACGTCGGCAACGGTATTTTTCCCTGAGCTGCGATCGCGCCTAGAAGATGTCCTTGAGCTCATCCGAAAGCGATCGCAAACCCATGTCCCATGGCCGTGGCAGCGGTCACAAGAAGTTCTTCAGCCAAGCCACCATGCCTCAGATGGCTCATTCTACCGGCCGGCTACCGGGCCCCTGCTGGGGGTGGAATGTACTGATAGGAGCCCCCGTTTTCTTCAGCGATCTTTTGGAGCGAGGCTTCGTATTGGCGAGTGTAGAAGCCCAGAGTGTGAATCGGGACTTTGACCTGCTCCCCGAGCAGTAGATCGACGACGCGATTGCTTTGGCGCAGGTGAGCCGCCACATCGACTTTGGTCTCCCCATCAAACAGCAGAAAGATCGCATCGGGAGACAATTCAATCGCCTGATCGAGCGCATCGTTGGGGGGCCGACCGCCTCGGATCGGAACCCGCTGCACCCATCTTGCTGTTCGTTCGAGATTCTCTGGGGTCGGATAAACAGGAAGCGACTCTGGGACATTTCCCTGCAACGTCATCGCCTCGACTTCCTCGCTGAAAAAGAAGATGTAGTACCGCTGATTGCTCTTCAGCTGACGAATGCTTCTCATCAACTCCGTCTTGGCCGCTTCAAAGGCTCCCATCCGGCGCATACTTCCCGAGCTGTCGACGACGAAGCAGAAGGTGTTACCTTCCGCACTGGATCCAAAGAACTGAGCTCCCGAGAGTCGTTTTGCTAGGCCGGTGGTCGTGCCGCCTCCCAGCTGCCGACTGCTGGCAGCGATCGCCGGAACTCCCTCTCCCGCCAGCTCCGAACTCAATCCCGGCACAGACGATAACTCGGGCGCCACCGCCAGTTCCGACGAAACCGACTCGACCGGTTCCGCATCCACCTGCAGCTCATCGACCTCCATCGGCACCGGTGCATCGAATGCGAAAGGTTCTTCGTGACCTGGTGACGCCGTCAGGCCAACACTGGGTGGCGCTGCCAACCGATAGGTCACCAGGGCTAGCAGCGGCACCAGGACAGCATGCAGCCCAAGGCTCAGCCACCAGCCTGGCAGTCCTTTGGGTCGCGTCGCTTGGTCTCGATCTGCTTCCACCTTCCGCCACGCACCAGGAACCCGTCTAGTCTCCACAGGTCCCTTTTGCTTTTTGGAACCGCTGGGAGCAGATCGATTGCTTGGGAGCGGCAGTGCCGATTCCGATCGATTTGCACCGCCGATCGATTCCACCGCTGGCCCCTTTGGCTTGGCGGATTCCTTCTTCCTCCCGGACGCCAGACCGGCGCCCTGCTTTAAGCCACCTTGGTGATGGGAATCGATGGCGCGGGGAGGAATCGACTTGGAGTTGGCGGTGGGGGACCGATCGGTCTGAGGAGCGAAAAGTTCAGCCGTTGGTGGACTGTGCCTGGTTCGCGGCATCAACAAGGACCGGCGTTCCGCTGCCTGGACCATCCGCTGCCACGGGCTTTCATGAGCCGGCGATTCAGGGGGTTGGAAAGAGGCTTTGTGTCCGGATTCGGCGCGCCGTATTGGGGAAGTTTCGATATCGGAGCTTGTTGGATCGCAAAGATCAAGAGTCGGCATCGACGTATCGATCCGTCGCGTTCGCTCCTGGCCACCCTGCGTCTCCATCGTCATCCGGTGCCGCGCCAACCATCGCTCCAACTCGCCGCGATCCCCCCCCTTGGCTCGCTCCAGGATCGCCTCCAGTTCAATCGCCTCCGCTTCGTACTTCGCCGCTTCATGGCGAAGTCGCAGGGCGCGCAGCGCCAGGCTAGCCTCCTGGATCAGTTCGGTTTTGGTGTCGATTTGTTCTTTGCGATCCATCGATTCGCCCGAACCTTCTCTGGAGACCCCTCAACAAGCGACTTCCCTAATCATACGGGATCTGCTGTGGCGGCGAGAATGGGAAGAGCGGTTGGAAGTGGAAGTGGTAGCGGTAGCGGGAACGCCGCGAATGGACAGTTTGTTCCGAAGGACCACTGCGGCGGATACCAATACCCCTTCCCCGCATCAGCGATCCCCCTGGTACTCGCACAGGACAGCTAGGTTGGAGCAGATCTCCGCAGGCAGATCGAGGCTGACCTGAAAGATTGCCTCCAGCAACTCCGCTGGCCAGTCCGCCATCTGTCGGTTGGAAACCAGTTTCACCATGTACCCACCACTCTTGATCACTCGAAACCCACCAGCTCGGACATCCGATTCCAGTTCGGCGATGTTGTCGACGCGACGATGGCCCAGTTGAAGATCCTGACCATGAAGTTCATTGCGTTGTTTGAGAAGTCCCATCTGGACTCCGATGCGACGGTGGAGTGAATCGGCATTGGGTACGGTCAGTAGCCCCACCGCTCCAGGCTTTAAGCTGTTCCCTATCTGCCGCAGCACGGCGACGGGATCATCCACATGTTCGAGGACATGATTGCCTAGGAGCACATCCAAGGGCTCCGACGATTGATAGTCTTCGAAAAGCGAATTCACCACTTGGTATCCGTCTGCCGGGTCGTACGCTTCATCGATTACCTCCTGGCTTCCTTCGACCACCAGCAGGCATTCAAAAAGGTCCGCCACCCCCTGAGCAACGTAGCCATCCCCCAGCCCCAATTGGAGGGCTCGCCCTTTGGGCAGGTTGAGTTGACGCATCAGGTCGACAAGATTTCGGCTGTTGATGTCTCGATTGACTCTTCCAGCTTCCGAGAGATAGGTCTCGGCCGTTTCCTTCAAAATCTTCTGCGTTCTTCTTCCGTTCCCATCGATCGGAACTCAATCCCAAAATCTACACCCTGTCACTGCGCCTAGAGAGCAGCTCGGAGAGCCATTTCCAATTGACGTCATTGCCCCTCTACGGTTTTTCCGATGCCGCTACCTGAAGAAATGCAAACACTGCCCGCCGATCTCAATCGATAGCGCTGGTGCAAGTGGCCAATTCAGGCCGGACGCCGTGCAACGGGCTTCCAAACTTTTTCTGATACTGAGAAGAAAGAAACGCCATGATCCTTGGCACCATTTTCCGATAGCCGAACTTCTCAATCCCCAGTTGATGACCTCGCGCAGCGATCACTTGACATTCGGCAGGATGGTCCAAGTAGTACCTAACCTTCCGGACGCAATCCTCTGCATCTCGAAAGCAAACGGCTCCTCCCGCCTTCTCCAACCACTCGATATTCGGTGCATACCGGGTCAGCATCATGCCACCGGTCGCCAGGATCTCCTTGGTCCGCAGGTTGAGATTGACGCCAACGGCGGTGTCGACATAGTCATTGAGAACGATCAAGGAGGACTGGTAGAGCCTCAGCATCTCCGTTCCACCGATCAATCCTTGGTGACTGCCCATCAGCTTGGGGGACATCGATTCTCCCACTGGCGCGTGTCCCCACCATCGAAACTCCGGGATCGCCTCGGCGACTCGCTGCATCAACTCTCGCTTCGTTCGCTGCTCGGGGTTGCGCAGCCCGCCGACAAAGACCACCCCGCTTCGTGGAAGTGACTCCTCAGAAAGATCTTCCGCCAGTCGCTCATCCACACCGTATTCGACAAGAAAGGAGGGGATACCTTGGCTGACGGTGAAGCGATGGTACTCGGAGGTAAAATCGAGCATGGCGTCGCAACGGTGGTACATCCAATCGACTAGATAGCGGAGATTGCAACCGACCAGTCCCACGATCAGGCATCGATCCTTGTACTTTTCGAACATGCGATTGCCCAGCGTCGTCGGCTCCTGCAGGAACAGAACATGGGGCTGGAACTGTTCGATGTACTTTTCGATCCGCCACTGCCTGCGACATACCTCCAATCTCGCTCGCCGTTTGCTGCTGACCAACGTTTTGAATGGGATATCTCTCAGAGCCACCTGAAGGGCTCCCCATGTCGACTTCGCACGAGAGCACTTGAGCAAGTCTCGTTCGACAAGCTCCAACATTTTCTGGTCGGTGACCACCAAATCACGAGCATCCCAACCAGCTTCGCGCATGGGGAACGTGAAGCAATCGTAGGTGTAGTTACGGATCGACATCAGCCAGCGATAGTACCGGGAGTAATCCATCGAAGCGATCTCAGTCGCATGGATCGATTGCTGCTCCCGAAGATGTTCCAGTGGGAAGGCATGGCCCAGTTTCAGCAGCCGAGTGGTTTCACCTGATGCCATCAAGCAGACTCCATGGCGCGCTTTCGAAGGAACCAACGGGATCCCAGCCGATCGTTCCTTCGAACCGATCGCAGCCTACCTTTCGATGATGCAGGATGTAGCTCCTATTCAAGACTTAGCTGGCAGCACCAAGCCGTATCTGGTCGGCCACATACTGAATTGCCTCGGGAGCCATTTCTGGATAGATCGGCAGCGAAAGGATTTCGTGCTGGTGGCGATAGGCGACCGGAAAATCCACCGGCTGATGATTCAAGTAGGAGTAGGCGGGATAGAACGGAAGTGCCTTAGGGTAATTGAGCACTGTGGAGATACCGGCGGAAGCCAGCATGCGCTGCAGGTTGTCTCGATCGACAGAACGAATCACGTAAAGATGGTAGACATGGGTCCTGTCGATGGCGATCTTGGGAATCTGGATGCCCGGAATCCCATTCAACAAAGCGTCGTAGTTGGCCGCGACTTCCTGCCGTCGCCGGGTCCAGTGGTCCAAATGCGGTAACTTGACCGACAGAATTGCGGCGTGCAGACCATCCATTCGGCTGTTGATTCCCTCCATGACGTGATTCCCCTTGCCGCCATGACGCGCGTAGGTGGCACACCATTCGGCCAGCCGATCATCGTTGGTGATCAAGCATCCGGCATCTCCCATCGCCCCCAAGTTCTTCCCTGGATAAAAGGAGAAGGTGGCGGCGGTTCCCATCGTCCCGACCAGGCGCCCTTTGTATCGTGCCAGATGAGCCTGGGCGCAATCCTCGATCACCCAAAGCCCCTTTCGCTTGGCGATCTCCAGAATGGGGTCCATTTCGGCAGGCTGGCCATACAGATGCACCGGAATCATCCCGACGGTTCGACTAGTGATCTTCTCTTCGATCTTGGAGGGATCGATCGTAAATGTATCGGGATCGGTATCGCAGAAAACGACGCGACCGCCGGCCTGCGTGATCGTCTCCGAGGTGGAGATCCAGGAATGAGCGGTGGTGATGACTTCATCTCCTTCCTGGAGCCCAAGGCCGCGCATGGCGATGTAGATCGCGTCGGTCCCGTTGGCGCAGGAAACGCAGTGCTTGATCCCCATCGCCGTCGCGTAATCGGCTTCGAACTGGTCGACATACTTCCCGCGGATGAAGGCGCTCTCCTGAATGACGGAGGCGATCGCGTGGTCGATCTCTTTTTGAATGGTGAGATACTGTGCGTAAAGATCGACGAATGGAACTTTCATGCTGCAGGACTTCCAGAAGATTGAATGAACCAATTGGCTAACTGTGAAGGTTGATCGAAAAGAAGGTCTGGGTTCTCTTTACCGAGTATAATCGCGTCTCGAATTCCGAAAGCGACAGTCACCTGTCTGAGCCCCAACTTTTTTCCAGCCCTTAGATCGGTCTCGGTGTCTCCGATAACCCATCCGGATTGAGGCACCCCAAATGTTCGCTCGACAAGATGCACTTTGACGTCGTCTCGGTCCAGACCCGCCGCATCCTCCGACTCCGATAGAACCTTTCGGAACCAGTGATCGATCCCCAAGTGCTTGAGCTGCGATTCCGGTTGAGAAGGATTGTTTCAAAGGGTGACCAGCACCAGCGATCTGCAATGGGTAGATCGAGCAATCGCATCTCGAACTTCGGGCCAGACCTGATCGAATCGCCAATAGCTTTCCATCTCGATCAGCGAAGTTCGTCGATGAGGGTACTCCCTTTCCAGGGAACAGGGGAGCCGACTGTCTTGTAGAATCTTGATGCCGGCTTGTCGCAACTTCTTGCAGGACCAATCGTCTTCTTTCGGCAGAGGATATCCTCCGAAACCGGTTACCAGATCGGTGGAGCTGCGTTGGCGCAAGGATCTCCACTGGGATCTCAGGCTGGTTTCTCAATGCCTTGATGAAGCTTACTGCCGAAGCCGTTCCACCGCTGGTCACCGCCACTCGAACTGCGTCCATCGGATCCGCCTTAGTCGCCTCGACCTGATTCCAAAATACCTACCACTTTACGCGCATGATCTGGTCCAGCGATGCAGGTCACCTTCCCTTCGATGCAGTCGAAATAGTGATCCACTTCGACCTTCAGTGGCTCCTTCCACGAAAATGCCGGAAAGAGAATGTCCCCAGTACGGTGGACGAACTGCGGCATCGGGTTGTCATAATCCATCGACTCACCAAGCACGGCCTTGCGGTCGATTCCCTTGTCGTAGATCGCGATTTTCTCGTCGGCTACATCATCGTAGACCACCATCTTTTTGCTTCCTACCACCGTCAGCTTTCGGACTTTCTGAGGGTCCAGCCAGCTGACGTGGATGTGCGCGAGGACTTTGTTCGGGTATTCCAAATTCATGAATACCACGTCGTCGATCTTTTCCTGTACGAAATCCATACCGCTTCTCGTGACCCGCAGCGGCTCTGGATCTCCCAGAAGGAACTGAATGATGCTGATGTCATGCGGCGCTAAGTTCCAAAGGGCATCGACATCGCTGCGAATCCGACCGAGATTCAGTCGCTGGCTATAGATGTATCGGATTTCACCCAACAACCCTCGATCGATGCAATCCTTCAGGTAGCGAACAGCGGAATTGAAAAGAAAGGTATGTCCTACCATCGCTAGCTTGCCTACCTCTTTCGACAACTCAGCGATCTGGTCGATCTCCTGAACCGAAGTCGCCATCGGCTTTTCCACCAGGACATGCTTGCCGCTATGGAGCGCTTTGCAGACCAAGTCGAAATGGGTGGCCACCGGAGTCGATACCACCACCGCGTCGATCGACTTGTCGGAGATGATCGCATCGGCGTCGTCGGAAAGATGAATGGAAGGGTACAGACCACGGACGAAATCCCGCCGCTCCTGTGACAGATCCACCACGGCTGCCACCTCGCATCGGGGTGAGGTAGCCAAAACACGGAGGAGATTCGGTCCCCAATAACCGACTCCAATCTGAGCGACACGTATCATGCTTTTGGTTTTCCGTGACTTTCGCCATTTCCTGGATGCGGTCTGCAACAGAGATCGAAAAGATCTACGTATCGCCGCGAGATCCGACTTCCGCTATCCGCCATTCGACGCCAATTCACCTATCTTTAATGTCCGAAGGATTCAACCCGAGCGATCGTACATGCCCTGAGCCTAATTGAATCGGCCGGGTCAGCTTCCCAAGCCTCGCCCCAGAAACTCGAACTCGAAAAGGATGCAAACCTTCATGTCGCGTGATGCAAATTCCAGTCCCCGGTTCCATAGCAAACAGCGTGAAACTGTAAATCCCAGGATTCATCTCCAACGCCCCAATCGAAACCGAAACTTCATGGAGTCCTGGCCCAAAAGTCCATCCCACGCCATCCTCACCCACCAGAGGAAAACTCAACAGTGAGTAGGATGTCTCATCCGCAATACAAGCGATCAAGTGGCATCGACTGACGCGATCATCGATTTCGAAGACGATCTTCAAAGCGGCCAAGCTACCTTGAGTCACCATGGAAAGGCTGCCTTCCTTGGCCATCCCTGGTGCATCCAAAACCAACTCGCGGACGGTCATGCCACCTATTCCTGACATGCTCTCCTTCACTTGAATCCTTTGGCCATACCGATCAATCGCATCACCAATCGTTCGCGTATCCATCACCACTCGGCCATGATCCATCAGGATCACGCGATTGCAGAAGGAGGCGATCGATCGCATGTTGTGAGAGACCAGGATCACAGCAGCCCGGGAGGCCATCTCGCGGACTCGATTGAGCGACTTGACGACGAACACGACATCGCCAACCGCTAGCACTTCATCGAGAATCAGGACGTCTGGATCCATCGCGGTCGCTACGGCAAACCCCAATCGCACAGCCATCCCTGAACTGTAGGATTGGACCGGCGAATCGATGAACTCCTCCAACTCCGAGAAGGCGATGATCTCGTCGATCCTTTCGTCGATCTCCCGCTTGGTCAAACCCAGCACCGCGCCATACACGTAGATGTTCTCGCGTCCCGAGAGAATCGGATTGAAGCCTGCGCCAAGAGCGATCAGGGCGCCAACCCGACCCCGCACTTGGATCTTCCCGGAATCGGGAACGATCAGGCCGTTGATCATTCGAAGCAACGTCGTCTTGCCCGCCCCGTTGTGGCCGATCAAACCGAGGCATTCGCCCCGCCGTAACTCAAAGGAAATATCCTTCGATGCCCAAAACTCCCCCTCGCGCAGCCCGATGCTTCCCGGACCTGCCTCCAATCGCCGTTTGGAACCAGGCAGCAATTCCCCGACCACATCCTGCATCCCGTACCACAGCGAACGCTTGAGACTTCGGCAGAATCGCTTGGAAACCCCTTCCACATTCACGAGCACATCCGCAGATGCGGCGGGCTCCCCTGCGGCAACCCCCACGACCCTTTCGATCGATCCTGTCATCCTCCCATCCTTTCGATGATGCGAGGCATGATCAGACGAAAGCAGAGCAATCCGAGAAGCGCGACTAAGCAACTAAGCAACATCACGGTCAGGGCAAACAGCCAACTATCCATCGGTTGACCAGTCAACGAAGCCCTGGCCGTCGTAATCAGTGGCGCGACCGGATTCCAACGTCCAAGCCAACCAGCCCATCCCGACGTTCTGGCTGGATACACCACAGGCGTCAACAGCATCCAGAACTGCATCAAAATAGGTAGCGACTTGAGCACGTCTCCATAGAGTCCGCCGACCGGGACAAGTGTCAACCCGATGGCGAAGCCCAGGAAAATCAAACCGATCGCCCAAATCGGAAGCGTCAGCAGTCCCACACCAGGAGCAATCCCCCAGAATAGGAGTATCAACGCGATCAAAACCATCCGGATCAGGAAGTTGAATCCGACGGTGTAGAGCCCCGCTAATAGGATCGCTTCACGAGGGAAATTGATTTTGGACAACATCGACTTGGCCGACATGATCGCCTGCAGAGGTGATTGCAACGCTTCAGCAAACGTCTGCCACAACAGCGTCCCAATCATCGCAAATGCAGCATACGACTTCCCGACACCCTCCACCCGGACGATCCCCTGACTTTGCAGAAAGATGAATGTCAACGATGTAAAGAGCGGAGGGAGAAAGGCCCACAAGTAGCCCAAGTACGTCTGTCGAAACTGAGACTGGATGTCCCGCACGAATATCCGCCAAGCCAACTCTCGGCCGCGATAAAGATCGGATACCAAACCCGAAATCAGAGTGCTTGGGTGCAGCATCGCAGATTCGGGCGTGTACTCGCGCACCACAAAATGATCTGCTTGATGTCGATCGTTAAGTTGTTGAAGGTCCATCAATTCCCTGCCGCCAGTTGATCGAGCAATCGCTTGGCTTTTCCGAAGATCGATCAACTCGCCAATGGTCCCAGCCTAAGGACGATCTACCCCCGGTGGAAACACCCCGATCCCGATCAGGTCTCAGCGTTTCACCAAGGCTTTTCAGCGAAACACCCGCAATAACATCGGGCTACCATCATCGCTTGCCTTCCCCTCAGTTGCCTCATCCGGAATCAGTCCAAACGATGCGGCAAAGTCACTCCAACCCTTCCTGGGGAAAAGCCATAAGGCCTACTCACGGCCTAGTTTGGAATATATTCTGGGGTCGAAATACCGTCAAGGAACAGCTTCGTTCGGCAGTTTGGCATCGATGCCGCTTTCGACACACCCCCTCCAAAGAAGAGGTGGAGTTGTTACTGAAGAGAAGTCTGGAACGCCGCACCATCGATTCCAATGACCGACCGCCTCCTCACCTCCATCGCTCAGATGCATTCCGCTTCCTCTTTCATGGCGCGACTTTCCTTCAGCCCATGAAGGACACCGTGCAGCAAGCCAAGCATAATGAGCAGCCCACCGATCAGCGTCCACCAGGAAGGAGGCTGGTAATCGGTGTTCCTCCCCCACGCCACGAAGACCCAGATCGGCAGCAAAATTGGCTCCAGCAATGTCAGCATCGCGGCCAATGGTCCAGGCACCGTCTTGAGCCCTTGAGCGAAGCACCAGTAGGGTGCTCCCAGCTGCAACATCCCAAAGGCGATCAGATAAGGCCAAGCTTCTCGGCTGGGGGAGCTGGCTGCTAGAGCGAAGGGGAGAAAGCAGATTGTGGTAGCAGCCAGATTGATCGTGGCCATCCAAGCCGAATCGCAGTCTCGCAAGTGACGCAGGCAGAGGATCACTCCGGCATAGAACATGCCGCTGAGGATCGCCAGGATCGCAGCCAGACCGTCGATCCAGCCCGATGCATCGCGCAACTCCATCACCAGAATCAAGAGCACTCCGGCCGTGCACCACGCCAGCATGCGGCGATCACTTCCCCGCAAAGGCTCACTCAACCACCAACCGCTCAGCAGCGCTACCCACAAGGGCGAAAGATTCTGAAGCCAGATGGCATTCTCAGGTGGCCCCATCACCAAGGCAGACAGGTAGGTCCCATTCATCAAAACAAAGCAGACCGCCATCGGTAACATCGACCACCGCCAACAGACGGATCGCACCAGAGGTACGACGAACGCCAGGGCAAAAAGCGCTCGCCAAAACGCCAGCACCATGCCGCGCTGGGACGACGGCCACTGGCTCATCACGGGAGCCCGCGCGAACAGCGCGCTGGTGCTCCAGAGCACGGCGGCCAGCACGATCCAGCCAACTCCCCAACCGGCCAACGAAAGTCGGCCAGTCTGTTCCTTCGGCAGTTCCCCCTGATCTACACCCAGCTCATTCGTATCAGCCAAGTCCTTCTACCCCGAATCCCTCTCGGTAGCTGCGACGCAGCAGAGCGTTCGCCTGCTCATGGTTGCTGATCGACATCGCCTCGGGCCTCCACACCAGAGGATTGCCCGGAAATCGATTGGCTAGAACCCCCAGCAGCACCGCCTCGGTCAGCGGTCCGGCATAGCCGAAATGCGCGGTGGTCGGAGCTCCTCCCAGGCACGCATCGACCCACAGATGGTAATGGTCACCACCTTGGGCCGGATCGAGCTTGTTGTCGGCAAAGTCCTTGCCGGGAAGCAGGATGGGCATCGCTACGTGCGGCAGCAGCATCGCTCCCTTTTCCCCAAGGAAGATCGAACCCTGATCGGGCAGCCCGATCGGCTTGCCATCGCCACCTGTGAGCGGCCACTCTCTGGTATCGGGCATCAACCCACCATCGCTCCAGCTAAGCACAAAATCATCGGTGGTGAATGGGGACGCACCGAAAAGGTACTCGACCTGATTCTTCATCCCGTAGGACTTGGCTGGCGGTGCCGGACTGCGGGAAACCATCTGCCGCGGCGCCCCCAGCTGGAGGGCTGAGAATACGGGATCGAGGATGTGGATCGCCATGTCTCCCATCGTGCCGCAGCCGAAGTCGTACCACCGCCGCCAGCTGCCTTGATGGTAATGACCCTCGGAATACTCGCGATAGGGCGCAGTGCCCAGCCAAAGATCCCAGTCCAAATGATCCGGGACCTTCGACGGCTGGGGATCGGGCCCCTCATAACCCCACGTCTTGCCACTCCAGGAATGCACCTGCCGCACCTTCCCAATCACCCCCGACTGAATCCACTGAACACAACTGCGATAGGGACTGGCCGAGTGAATCTGCGTCCCCATCTGAGTCACCAGTCCAGGCTGCTGCTGAGCTTTCAAACGCAAAGCTCGCGACTCGAAGACGTCGTGCGTCAGCGGCTTCTGGCAGTAGACATGCTTCCCATGTTGCATCGCAGTCATCGCCGCTGGGGCGTGCGTGTGATCGGGCGTCGACACCTGAACCGCATCGATCCCCCCACCCAGATCATCGAACATCTTTCGGAAATCCCGATACCTCTTTGCCTTCGGGAACTTCTCCCCGGCCGCGTCGAGCTGCTTTTGATCGACATCGCAAAGAGCGACAATGTCGACTTTGGGGTGCGAGCTGATCGAGCCTAGATCGGAGGCGCCCATGCCTCCCACCCCGATCGAAGCCACGCTGAGCCGATCATTCTTGAGCCCAGCTGCCAAGCGCGAGCCAACCACCGGAATGGTCGCTCCGGCAAGCATCGCACCCGATCCCGCCGCGTGCCGCATCCACTCCCGACGACTCCACACCCCCTGCCCATTCGACCGATTCATCTCGCACTCCCCTCGATCTTGTAATTTCTCCGCCACAGACGCTTCCCTGCCGATGCAAGCCGGAAATGCTGGCATAGCTCCCTTCGGCATCGAACTCTTCCCAGTCTAACCGGTTCCAATGGTGCGATTCCATCCAAGGAGTTGGTCGGAACCGGAAAACCGCTTCGCGTTCGATACAATAGGATCATCCCGATGGGATGCAGAGCAGTCGATTCTCTTCGGACCAGCCAAGAGATTGCTTCCTGCGATGATCCATCGCAGCGGCTCTCCAGGGTTTTGCTGCCGACGGCATACGACTCGCGTCGCCATTTTTTTGAAGACAGTCAGGAGACTACGAGTTGTCGAAAGGGAAGCGAGACCAACAGACGCCCAAGCCCTCCCACCCGGTGACCAACGGCACAGGGGCTCACCCCACCGTCGCGCCCGACCACTCCCGTCCTCCCATCTCTGGAAACGAACAGACGCTTCCTCTTGGCCCTCCCCCAAGCCGACTCGATCCTGCTGATGCCAATCCCTCCGCAGCAACCGACGCATCGCCAACCTCGGAAGCGATCGGCGATGTTTCCAACGAATCGCTACCGCGAGCCTTTGGGGATTTCCAACTTTTGGAGGTGCTTGGACGTGGAGGCATGGGCGTGGTCTACCTGGCGCGGCAGGCTTCCCTGGAACGGCCCGTCGCCTTGAAGATGATCCGCGATGGCAGCCTGGCGTCCCCCCAGGAATTGGCTCGATTCCAAACCGAAGCCCGCAGCGCCGCCCGTTTGCAGCACCCCAACATCGTCAAGATCTACCAACTGGGCCACCATGGCGGCCATTCCTATTTCTCGATGGACTACATCCCCGGATCGGACCTCGCAAAGAAAATCGCCTTGGGCCCGATGGATCCCTACCAGGCAGCTCAGTATGCCAGGCAGATCGCCGACGCGATCTCCCACGCTCACGAACACGGAGTGGTCCACCGCGACCTGAAACCTGCTAACGTGCTGGTGAACCTGCAGGATCAAGTGGTTGTCACCGACTTTGGGCTGGCCAAGACCATGGGCACCGAATCGGGAATCACCGAGACCGGAGCGACGCTGGGGACACCCAGCTACATGTCGCCCGAACAAGCCGGAGGGAAGACTCAGGAACACGCCGAGCCGACCGACATCTATGCGATCGGTGCCATCCTATTTGCCATGCTGGCGGGCCGCCCCCCCTTCTCCGCTCCCTCCCCGATGCAGACCCTGATGCAGGTGCTGCATCAGGCTCCTCCCCGACTGCGCACCATCGCTCCATGGACCCCCGTCGACCTGCAGACCATCGTCGAGAAATGCCTCGCCAAACAACCTTCCAAGCGATATCCATCGGCGCGCGGTTTGGCCGATGAGCTAGATCGATTCCTTCAGCACCAGCCGATCGAGGCAAAGCCGCCAAAGGCTTGGCAGCGAGCGATCCAGTGGATGCTGCGGATTCCCATCATCGCGGCGCTCAGCGGCCACCGCAGCAGCGACCCATCACCCGCCCACCGCTGGGCGCAGCGCGGACTGATCGCCATCTTTGCTCTCATCCCATTCTTCTGGTTCTTCGGCACCAGTTGGTACCGCAACCACAAGCAACAGGTCCTACCCGAATCGATCCAGATCGCCGGGGGAGCCGCCGGTGGTATCTACCAAGAAGTCGCTCAGCAGCTTGCCGAGCGATTGACCGAGCACGTTCCATCGCAAGTCGTGGCGCTGCCCACCGAAGGATCAGCCGACAACCTCCAACGACTGGTCTCCGGCCAAGTCCAACTGGCCCTCCTCCAGTCCTCTTCCATCCAGTCGGGTGAGGTGCTGGTTGTCACCCCGCTCTACCAAGAAGCCCTTCACCTGCTCGTCCGATCCGATCTCACTTGGCAAGGCTTCCCATCGTTGAAAGGACGTCGACTGGCCGTCGGCCCCCTCAACTCCGGTTCGCGCCAGGCCGCCCAATGGGTGCTCGACTTCCACGGGATCGACCCATCTCAACTGGACCTCCTCCCTTGGGACCCCGGACAACTTCCTGGCGAACCTCCGGCGGATGCTGCACTCCTGATGATCAAACCCGGGGCCTCCACCATCGCCAGACTCCTGGGGAACCAGAGCTACCGGCTGCTGAGCATCCCCGACGCGCTGGAGATCACTGAAGAACAACCCGCCCTGCGCGTCGTCGAAATCCAACGCTTCGACTATCCCAACAACTCGCAGTTTGACGCCATCACCACCGTCGGCGCCACCGCCTTCCTCACCTGCTCATCCCGAGCCCCCAATCGCCTGGTCGAGGAAACCCTCGAAGCCATCTATGGCGGAAACTCCCGCCTTCCGGGGATCTTGCCGCTAGAAAAGGCGCAACAATTTCGCGGCCTGCCTCTGCATCCAGCAGCTCGCGCCTTCTTCGATGCACGATCCGACACCGAAAACCCCGAAGATTCTAAAGCCCCCCCCAAGTAATTGCCTGATTATCGAGCACGCTTGCCAGCAAACCAAGCAGATCGACTGACCAATCGAAACGGTGTCGGCTACTTTTGCGGAAGGAATCAAAAGAAGCCTGGAGGGATTTCCGTTCTTTTTACCGAGCCTTCCTTGGCAATCTACGAAATGAGGCGAACGCCGTTTCGCCAAGGGAGTCACCGTTGACGGGATTGGCACGTTTGTTGCAACTGATTGCTACCCTAGGCCGGTAGCTCTGATTGGGCACCGAAACAACAGCTACCCAAAGTCGCAACCGGTGATGGGGCGGTTCGGTCCGCTCCGCTCCATCGCCGGTCGACTTTTTCTTGGAACCTTTTGGCGCAGAAAGACAACTGCTTGCCAATCGATGCGGCTTCCTACGAACGACTCGGCTCCGTGGTGAGCCCGAGGAGTACCCCAATGGCCTGCGTCGAGTATCCGCCTCACTCGTCCAGGCCGGGGTGTTCCGTCAGTCACTGCGTCGCGCGATCACCTACAGCTCATAACTGCGAGTAGGGGCGGGGAATCAGATCGGTCTTGTGGATCTTGGATACCGTGCCCTGGTACTTCTCCACACCGCTCAACTTCTTCCACTCCGGGTGTTCGCGGAACTTGATCCATGCAGCGTCGCGCGCGGCGCTGTTGTCGTAGACGGTCATGTAGGTGAGATTCGGGAGCCGATCTCCTAGGAGCGCCTGGCCGAAAAAGACTGGCTGGATGCCGCAATCGAGAAAGATCGGCACTTCCCCATTGTTGAACATCTCGACCTTCAGCATCCCCATCTTCTCGTTGCTGCTTTCGTAAGTCCGCAGCTCAAACAGCCGATCTCGACGCTCGGCCTTCTGGCTAGGTACCTTCAACTTCGGCATGCAGTCGAACGCGACCAGCACTTCGGTCCGCATCCTTCCATAGAAGGGCTTTTTGGGATCCGCATTGAGGTAGGCAGCTGCGGTCTCTAGGAACTGACTGTCGCCAGCTAGCTTCGGGACGACCTGAAAAACCTGCTGCGACTGTTCCAACGGCAGGAGGAGATGAATCGCCGTAGTGGCTTGCGCTGCGTCGGAAGGCACTTCCTCAAACACCCCCACCGGCGAGATTCCCTGTCGATTCAGAGCGGGGAGGAGCGCTTTTTCGAGGTACTGGTCAAACTGAACCAACTGAGCCTTGTCGACCTGCTGATAATGAACCCATTCGTAATGTTGATTGGATGCCGATTGCCCCATCACCTTCCCACCTCCCAGAATCACGGCCAATCCCGTCAGCAGCCGACCGATGACGCCCCATCCTTGTTCGGAAGCTTGGCCCCCTTTCTTTGCAACCTGGCACTTGACAACGGGGGGACTCAGTTCCTTGGTCCCCTGCCCCACTCTCACTCGTTCGTCGAAACACTCCATCATCGGTCTCCCAGCATGGCACTTGTCCAAACGTTGCAACAACAGCTGTTACTTTATCAGAAGTCGATCGATCCCACGGCAACGGAAATGCAGTTGCCTGATGGCTTGGGTGCTATCGATTGCAGTGGATCTCACGCAGTCACCAAGGCACAGAGATACGTGAGAGGCCGCTCGGTCCATTCACTCTGTGTGCCTCTGTGTCTTTGTGAGAGGCAAATCGGCGCGATCCGATTTTTTTCGCTCCATCGTCACCCACTACCCCACGGAATGGTCGGACCGACCCAAACTTCGGCTTTCGCCTCCGTTTTGTGATCGCTTCCTTGCGATCGGGCGGCCGAATGAATTCTTCGACGGTCCGCCGGACGGGGAATTGATTACGATAGGGGCGCCGTACGTGAAGGACCTTCCATTTGGCGTCGCTGTCCTCTGGCGCGGCGTCCAGTTTTTTTCCTCGTGCTCCGGGCTCCCGGAACCAGTCATTAGGTAGCAATGAACTCGTCGAAGAAATCGGCTCCTTTTTTGCTGCTGCACCTCAACCCCAGTCATCGTGGGCAAACGGTGCTGACGGCCTTGCGAAGCCTGCTGCCTGAGAGTAGCTGGGGGCAAGTGCGCCGTCAGGTGGAGAGTCGGCATCTTCAGATCAACGGCAACCTCTGCTGCGACCCCGCAAGAAAGCTGCAGGGAAATGAGGTGCTCAAATGGTGGCGTGAGGCGCTTCCCAAGCCAGTGGAGCCGAAGGATCTGAAGATCCCTTACTTCGATTCGCATCTCTTGGTGGTGGAAAAGCCAGCGGGCATCACTTCGGTGCGCCATTTTGAGGAACGGGACCTACCAGCTCGCCGTCGCCAATTGCAGCCGACGCTGGAAGAACTGCTGCCGCTAGCGCTGCAGCTGCAACTGGGGGGAAGGGCATCCTCCCGTTCAAGCCCCCCTCCAGGCTCGCGAGGACAGCGTGATGGTCGCAAATCGGGTTCTTCCTCGCGTTCTCAGCTCCCCAGGGTCATCGCGGTCCATCGACTCGATCGCGACACCAGTGGGCTGATGCTGTTCGCAAGAACCCAACAGGCCCAGCGCGCCCTGGAAGAACTCTTTCGGCACCACCGAGTCGATCGTCGCTACCGCGCCGTGATCCATGGTCAGATTGTTTCCCAGACGATCCAAAGCGTGTTGGTGCGCGATCGGGGCGATGGAGTCCGAGGTAGCGGATCGCCAGAAGATCCGTCGGCACAGCAAGCCATCACGCATGTCAAACCGGTAGAGACATTCCGCGGCGGTCAGTACTCGATGGTCGAATGCCAATTGGAGACAGGTCGAACCCATCAGATTCGCATCCACCTGGCGGAGGCCGGGCACCGCATCTGCGGGGAACCGATCTACAACCGGTCTTTGCACGGCAAGCCGATCGAGGATCTCAGCGGTGCTCCACGCCAAGCGCTGCACTCCTACTCGCTGCGCCTGGTGCACCCATTCACCTCCCAGACGCTGGAGTTCTCCATGCCCTGGCCGCGCGACCTGGATCGCTGGATCCGGCGCTTGCGGACCGGCGAAGTTGGCAAACCATCCGACGAATCGATAGGATAAACCAGATCTTTATCGTCCCATCGTGTTTCCCCGCCCCACTAGGTCTTCTGTCCCATTCACTAGGGCAGACCTTCTTGCCGATGTTTTCTCTCCAGGAGCTTCGTTCATGTCTGCTTGTTCCGCACCCCGTTCCATTTGGATTCCATTGGCTTTCTGGTTCGCATCGATCCTGGCGTTACCGATCACGGCTCAGGATAAGCCGGCTTTGTCCGTCGCCGCGCTCACCCCCGAGGTGCAGACCGCCGAATGGGCGAAAGCCTGGTGGATGCCAAGGCACACCGACAAGCTAAAGGAGAAGGAGACACTCCAGCACGTCGACATGATCTGGATCGGGGACTCCATCACCCACGGCTGGGAGAGCGCTGGAAAAGCCACCTGGGACAAGTTCTATGCCCGACGAAGTCCTTTCAATATCGGCTTCAGTGGCGACCGCACCGAGCAGGTGCTGTGGCGACTAGCCCATGGAGAAGTCGACAAGCTGAACCCCAAAGTGATCGTGATGATGATCGGTACCAACAACACAGGCCATCGACAGGACCCGGCCGAACAGACCTCGGCCGGCATCGAAGCGATCGTCAAGGAATTGAAAAAGAAGATGCCCGAGGCGAAGATCCTCCTGCTGGCGATCTTCCCGCGAGGCGCCACCGCCGATGACCCCTTGCGACAGCTCAATCGGCAGATCAATGAGCGGATCGCGAAGCTGGCCGATGAGACGCAGGTCTACTTTCAGGACATCGGTAGCGTCTTCCTGGATGCTCAAGGCAACCTCTCCAAAGAGCTCATGCCCGACCTCCTGCATCCCAACGAAAAGGGATACCAACTGTGGGCCGAAGCGCTGGAGCCGACGTTGGCCAAGTGGATTCCTTGATGCTCTCGTGGTCTAGTCCACTGGTAGCTCAGGGAACATCGGGCGCGACAGAGAGATCGCAAGGAAGCGATCATGAAACCAAAACGACGGTCAGATGCCTGCTCGTCGCTCCAGACCTTGATCATTGCTTGGCATGATGCAACACGGCCAGGATGGCGACGGTTCAACACCGTGTTCTGGCACCAACGCACCTGCCGTCATCTTACTCGTCCTCAGTGCAACGGCACTCGTAATCGTACTCGACAGGTCTTTGATGAACCGACCCATTTTCGATGACGCAAGATTCTACGTATCTCGTCACTCGACGGCATACGTTGCATCTTCTTATCCTGTTGCCAGACTCATTTCCGGAATGAAGCGACCGGCACGCAATCCATGGCTCCAGGCTGCTTCGGACACCGCACCTTGTCAGCCTCCCTTACGATTACCGAGATGCTGAGTTCGAGTACGAATAAATACCGTAACATAAAAGCCCACTGGAACCGCCGGTCGGGTCAAGCTTGATGGAAACCAAACCTACGGCCGCGTTGATTTCAGTCGACAGGATTCACCTTCACGCAGTCTGGATTGTTCGAGGTGGACGATGCGAAACAGAAAGTGGAAGTCCATCTGGGACTTTTGTCAGTTGGCTCCTGCGAAGTGGTTGCTCTTCCTGGGAATCGTCTGGGTTGCGATTCTGCTGACGCGAATGGCGGTGGATGAGCCGCTGCGATTGGCGACGTTCGATGTGGATGCCTCCCCATCCATCGGCACTCCGCTGGCCTACGACCCGACCAAAGGGGTCAGCGATCCATTGCGATTCCGTGGTGTGGTGCTGATGGGGGCGGGTGAGCCGATCGTACTGGCCACGGTCGACTGGCTTGGGATCGCCAATGCCAGCCATCTGGAGTTCCGTCGATCGTTGGCCGAGGCGGCAGGCACCTCCGTCGACCGCGTCGCCCTCCATACGCTCCACCAACACGATGCGCCACGATGCGATGGATCGGCCAGCATTCTGTTGGGAGAGCATTTGTCGGCCAAAGGATTTGATCTCCAGCTTTGGCAACGGGTTCAGAAGGACGCGTCCGAGGCGATCCGCCAATCGCTTCCCAAGGCAAGCGTGGTCACCCATGTCGGAATCGGACAGGCTCGCATCGACCAAGTCGCCTCCAATCGCCGGATGCTGGATCCCTCTGGAAAAGTCTATGCCGGTAGGATGTCCTCCTGCCGTGACGAAACACTCCGAGGCTTACCCGATGGCGTGATTGATCCGATGCTTCGGACCGTCCTCTTCTATGATCAATCAACCCCGGTCGCCTGCTTGACCTACTACGCCACACATCCCCAAAGCTACTATCGCACCGGTATCGCCAATCCCGATTTCCCTGGAATGGCTCGCGATGCCCGGCAGAAGGAAACCGGCGTTTTCCATCTCCACTTCAACGGGGCTGCCGGGAATGTCGCCGCTGGAAAATACAACGACGGTTCGGTCCCGATGCGTCAGGTGCTGGCCGACCGCATTGCTGCGGGCATGAAGAACGCGTGGGCATCCTGCCAGCCCAATCCGATTGCGGCTTCGTCGGTGCAGTGGAGCCATCAGGAGCTGGTCTTGCCGCTGGCATCGCATCTGGACCCTGAAGCCCTGCAGAAACAGGTAGAAGATCCCAACACCCCTACCGCTCGGGCCATCCATGCGGCGGAACAATGGGCCTACTGGAAGTGGAACCGCGAGGGGCATGGAAGCCCCATCCAATGCCTTCAGCTGAACCAGACCGCCATCCTGCATCTCCCAGGAGAATTATTCGTCGAGTATCAGATTGCCGCCCAGCAGATGGCAGCAGGCAAACAAGTCTGCATGGCCGCCTACGGCGACTATGGGCCTTTTTATATCGGAACGCGAGTGGCATACCCGCAGGGGGGCTATGAGACCAGCCCCTCGGCGTCGAACGTTTCACCCGAAGTGGAGAAGCCGATTCTCGAGGCGATGGAAAGAGCGCTGGGGGTCTCCGGGACCGGCGTCCATGCCAGCGACTTCACCGAGACATTCGGCCCTGGTCCGCCTGCGAAGAAAGACGATCGCGCCAGTCAGAAACCCTGACTCCGAATATCGCTGCTTGGTTGGTTGACGCGCGCCCTCTACTGAACGTCCCGAAAGAACCTAGCCATGTTAGAAAAATGGGTCCATCCGGCTTTATCGTGGGTAGAGGTCGAGACCGCCGCAGTAGAAAAAGATGGCGGTCTTGAAGTTTTCCCGGTTTCTGTAGCCACCCACTCGGCGCTTGATAGCCATGATCTTGCT
>Ga0315909_10000300_pt1 | contig 65244 bp, 86 predicted proteins | sample LakEriMetagenome_11_FD_203527 | JGI IMG/M metagenome (GOLD analysis project Ga0315909, IMG submission 203527) | Freshwater fungal communities from buoy surface, Lake Erie, Ohio, United States - Buoy 2 MA125 | ecosystem: Environmental > Aquatic > Freshwater > Lake | place: USA: Lake Erie, Ohio...
TTCTATGCACAGGTTGCCAAGCTGGACACCAAGCTTGTTGGTGTCCGCTGAATTAACGATTTTGACAAAGCGGGATGAGTACCCGTTACTCATCATCCCACTCAGCGAGGATTTTGCTTACGTCCTTCTTCTCAGCGGGAGCCTCCTCTTTCTTGCTCGTACGCTTCGTTGGTTCTGGCGTGGCTTCCTCAACAACTTCAGCAGGAGCCGCTTCCACCGCCTGTGCCTTCTTTGCGGGGACAGGCTTTTCAAATGCTTCACCGTCATCATCTTTCACCCCGTCAGTCTGTGCCACGGTCATGGTGATTGCGCTTACTGCTGATGGAGACTTACCTTGCTCCAGTGCAGCTTGGAACTCGCTGGTCTCGAGGAAACGTACAGGCTTGAAAGTCAGCTTCGGTGTGGAGCTATTGGTGTCGAAGCGCATTTCAGTTACGACCGACGTAATAGGTGCACCCTTACTTGCAATCATCTTTGCGTATGTCTGCAAAGGCCACTTGCCATTCTCACCAGCACCGAAGATAGAAGTAGACGGCAGCGCAAGCTGATACACGTCACCGCCAATGTCGTTCTCCAAGACAACTGCCAAACGCTGCTGGAAGCGGCAAGCACGGCTATCACCTTGACCCGAACCCTTGATGTTCTGTGGGCAGCTAGCGCACGACTTCGACTGCGGTGCTTTAGCTTTGGCATCTGGGGTTTCACCGTCTGCTGACCAGCAATCCGGGGCGCTGACTACGCCCTTCTTGTAGGTGCCTGCGTAGAAGATACGCGAGATTTTTTGTGCTGCCGCAACGATCACGACATTCATTGCACGGTCTTCGTTCTGCGCAACTTCCTTGCCGTTGACCAGCATGCGCCAAACGCCACCCTCAATAGAGATACGCTTGCTACCGCCGCCACTACCACCCATCAGGGCTTTAGTGGTCTCATCAAGTTCCGCTGTACGCAGGTGGCTGGGAAGGTTTTGATTGAATAGAGCTAGATCGCTCATTGCTTTCTCCTTATTTACGACGAACAACAACCGCGTAACGGCTGTCAACATTGAGACCCGGCGGACACTTGTCGGGATTCTCTTCCAAGAACGAAGCCATATTGTTTTGCGAGATACGTTTCTCTATTAACTCTAGGGCTTCGTGTTTCTTCACGAACGAATGGAATGAGTGCCAATCATTCGTCCAATAGCGTTTGGCAACTCGACGGCTTACCGTACCAAACGGTGTTTTAAGGCTGTCAGTGCCGACCATCTTGCAGGTCTCCAGAAGCTGGAACTCGATAGTATCCAGAGCCTCCTTGAGTTCGGCATCTTTCTTCTCATACTTGTCAGCCAACTCTTTACGGGCATCGCGTATCTTGATGTACGTCTTAACCAGCTTGTCAGTTGGGATGACCGGTGACTTAGTTTCATCATCCATATTGATCTCCAAGGGTAACTACAACTACAGAATAGAATTATTCTTTGACACTGTCAAGGGGTTCTAATAAATTATTGTAGAGGTCTACAACGCGAGAGTGAATATCAATCTTTGCCTCCAACATGGCATACATACGTTTCTCTACAGGGGAGCCTTGCAGGTGCACGACAGTGCAGGGATTACGTTGACCAGCGCGGTGGGTACGTGCGTTAGCTTGCAGGTAGGTCTCCACACTCATGACGGGCGACCAGTACACGATCACGTTAGCTGCGGTTAATGTTACACCGTGAGACGCTGCCTGTGGCTGGATTATCAAAACTTTTGGGTCAGGTTCTGTTTGGAATCTGGCAAAGATTTCTGTGCGCTGCCGCACGGGCACGTCACCACTGATAATCTCGCAAGTGTATTTTGACTTCCTTAGTTCTTCGTCAATTATCTGAATACTATGTTTATAAGGAACGAAGACGATGACCTTGTGGCTTGCCTCGTCGATAACTTCTTTCAATGCAGCAATACGGTTCGATGCGTCAAAGGCAACGACCCCTCCACTATCCGAGTACACCGCACCACATGAAAGCTGGAGTAGCTTGTTCAGATTCGCCGCAGCGTTGACCGTGCTGATCTCTTCGCCTGCTGCCACCGTCACCATGTGTTTACGCAGTGCCTCGTAGTATTTCATCTGCTGCGGGGTCAGTGGTACGTCACGGGTGGTATAAGTCACCTCTGGTAAGTCTAGGCATTCTTCTTTTGTGTATCTAATCGCGGGCTGAAGAACTTCATGCACTATCGACTCTGCCTGTGGGCGTGGTACGTACTTAAACGTAGTGACTTTCTGCATCACCATATCTCTGAACGACCCGAAGAACTTGGGCACCGACGATGGGTTAACGACCCGAGCAAGTCCGTATGCGTCCGTTGGAGATTGCGAAGCCGGGGTGCCTGTCAGCATCCAGACCCATGTGCTGGGGGTCAGCGTTTGGTTAAGTACCTTCCAGCGTTTTGTGGATACCGTCTTGTAGGCATTGGCTTCATCCACCACGATCAGATCAAAGTCTTCTTCCTTGACCGCATCCTTGATGATGTCCAACCCATCGAAGTTACAGATCACAAAATCAGCGTCTGACTGCACTGCTTGAATTCGTTTCTCTCGAGAGTGGCTGTGGGCAATCGCAACTGTCCGGTGCATAGCAAACCGGAACAAGTCATCCTGCCAAGCGGATTGCATGATCGACAAAGGACACAGCACAAGAACTCTACGGATGAGACCTATCGACATTAGATAGTCCGCCGCCCAGATAACGCTGCCTGTCTTGCCGGTGCCCTGCTCGTTGAAACAGAACGCTCTGCGGTGCAAGGTCAGGAACGATGACGTTTCCTTCTGGTGTTCGAACGGGCGGTGCATGCCGGGCCACTTGTAGTGCGACATGATTGGGGACGGCACGTTCTTGATACGCAAGTTCTTCAGCACCTGCGCTTCTTCTAGCCCCCACTTCACCAGCACACTGCCATCGTCCATCACTTTGCTTTTAGGGATGACTTCTGTGATGCGGTTCGGGTTGCGTACTTTTAGTAGCAACGCTTTGTCTTCGATGATCTGCATGCTGTTTCTCCAAGGGGGTACAGGCTAAAGTGAAGTTTTCACAATAGCCTGCGGTGTTTCTATTAAGTTGTTGGTACTAATCGAGCCTAGAGCTTTCTCTGTGCCGGTGGTGCGTTCCGGCGCTCTCTATTTTCAACTTTCCCAACTGGGATGGAGACCGACTCTGCTCCGCAGGTTCCAGTCTACGGGGGCGGGGTAGTGCCCAGCCGATCCCCATGCCACTTGGTGCCGGTCTCTCCCGGCTGTCTTTACTTCTTACGTTCGCGCTTACTTGTTTCTGATACTAACGCACCAGAAGAGCTTCGCTTAAACGACCGGTTGGCGGCTGCACTTTGCACTCGCACACCGTCTTTGTTACTACCGCCTTTGGACAGGGCTTTCACATGGGCGATATCTTTGCCTTCACGCGCATCGGCTTTACCGTTGCCGTTGCCGTCCTTGCCCTTCTTGTCCATCGCTCGACGGGCGCGTTGGCGCTCCATCCTGTCGGGGTGTTCCCCGCGCTTCTTTTCTAAATCGTACTCGTGCTTGTACGGTCTTGGTGTCTTTGTATATGGCATGTCAGTGCCCCCTTCCATTGTGTATGCAGTCTGTTACCGCACAAAAATTCTTACACGTAAAATTGGGGCGCGGGTTCCAAACATTTTTCTCCAAACACGTCTCCAATGAATCCGTGACATCCAACCAATGCAGCCAAGCTTTGCCTTTACCTTCGTCATTTTCGAAGTCTCGGGTAACAAAATCTTCTGCCACTAAAAACAGCAGTCCAGCCTTGACCTTCTTTACTTTCGGGAAGTGCTTGAAGATTGCTAGTGATAGTAACTCCAACTGCTTTGTGTCTGCGTACTTGCTGGACTTACTGGTCTTGTAATCCACCAGATGGCACTTATCCCCGTTGATAATAATCAAATCAGCGATACCACGCCACCACACATTTTCTGAACCAAACTCACAGGCATCCAAATTCTTGGTTAGCCCCATCTCGTACTCGCAGTACTTAGTGCCCTTGATGTTAATCAGTGCGTCAAGGTGCTTCTTGATGAACGCAAATTTCTCCGGGATTGGAGTGCCGTCTCTGACATATTCTTCAGCGGCTGTGTGCACTGCCGTCCCGTACAACAGGTGCTCCTGCGGCGGCTCGATGATGTCCCGCTTCACCCGCATCCGATAGTACTTCTGCGGACACTGCTGAAACGTACTAATACTACTGTATGACCATGTGTACTTCATATGGGTTATAGCTTTCTCTGACAAGTAAACGCCTGTATGTCAGCACGGAAGGCATTAGCAAATTTGCAGTCCGACACGATCCGGCTCTCAGCGTTGATGCCACCAATCCAAAGCCCCAAGATAAATAACATGATGGCAACGAACGACTTCGCCCATGTCTCATTTATGATCTGCCAAATCTTGCGGTAATTAATAGTTTCAACAAACACGTTAGCATTCTCCGTAGGATTCAGCGACTCCTGATTCGCAGTTGAGCGGTAAGCCGGTTGCCCACGCGGGAGTCCATCGCATACACTCCTCAACATACGCTTGCGCCACATTAGCTTCTTCTTTCGGAGCAATACAAGCGACGGCATCGTGCACGGTAAGTACGGTTTTGTACCGTTTACCGATCTTCAACATCTGCTCTGCGATCACACATCTGGCGAGTGCTTGGCATAAGTTCTCGACTACTTTCCCACCGTAAATCTTGGTGAACCCTATTCGGGTTTTGTATTCGTACTGCACCTTGCCCTGCGGGTCAGTCACCTTCCGAAGCTCCGCATACCGTAAAGGAAGCCCGTTGGGTAGGACAAAACCACACCTCTCTGCGTCAAACTGTAACACGCCTTCTCGCCCAACGGAAGCGGCTCGTTTCAGAATCATCGCCTCAAGTGCGTGACCTGACTCCCGCCACAACGCAGGGATAGCCGGGTAAGTCTGCCGGTACACGTCCACAATCCGCTTGCATTCCTCGGCTGAAACGTCCGTCCCGAAGGTCTTCAACTGCGCCCGAAACTTCTCTGCACCCATGCCGTAACCGCTACCCAAGATGGTTGTCTTCCCAACGAATCTTTCCTCTTTGGTAACTTCCTCGACCGGCTTGTTGTAGATGGCACTTGCCATGATCTTGTACACGTCCTCACCCTTAGCGAACGCCTCGACCAAGTCATTCTGCTCCGCCAGCCACGCCAGCGTCCGCGCTTCAATCTGTGCAGAGTCAGCGTCGATGATCACATAGCCCTTGGGGGCAATGATTGCCTTCTTCAGCTTGCCAGCGTTCTGCCCCCGGCTTGGCAGGTTCTGTAGGTTGACCTTATCGTCACCACCCCAGCGACCCGTGTGTGCTGCGTAGTATTTGAGTGGTACGGGTAGTTTTCCACGCTTGGAAATATCGATAAAACGCTGCGTCCGAGTCTCCTCCAGCGTAGTCTTATTACCAAGGCGGGCAGCGACCAGCGTCTGCACCCGTGGGTCTGGGTGAGTTTGTAGCGCCTTGAACCCCTCGTCCGTCTTGGCAAACGCCCATGCTTCCTTGCCGGTAGTCGTGCTGACTTTTCTAGGTGGCTCAACCCCTAGCTCAAGAAGCAGACCTGCAAACTTCTCATTGGACATGAGCATATCTTTGTCAGCCGCAGCCGCCTCCAGTAGGCGTTCCTTCCGCGTTTTGACTTCTTCGAGGTGCATCTCCAGTAGCGGTAAGTCCAACTCCAAAGACGGTTCCACAAACATCTTTAGGGTTGCATCTATTACTTTGAGCTCCGACGTTGGGAAGTTTTCCTGCTGAAGCATGTCCATAAATATCTTATGGCATAAGTCCACGTCATTGCGGCAGTACTCACCGTACCGGGCAAGTTGTTCCGGAGGGAAGTCCTTGCGGCGTAGCCCCAGCGCGTTGATTACTTCCTCACCCTTCTCCCCAGCGCCGTAATGTACTGCCAGCTTCGCGAGGCTACCACCGACACTGACCCCATGAAGTGCACGCGCCATCGAAAGAGTGTCCAACCAACCTTTCGGCGTAATCCCGAAAAGCCACGAGAGTATTGCCCCATCAAACGCGGTGTTGTGTGCAAGGACGAAGTTGTTTTTCCAATCGAATTTCTTGAGGTACTCCTGTGTCGCAGCGCGATCCCCGCTGAACCATTGCGTTTCATTATTCCCCTCTTTGATGCCAACACCAATCACCTCGAAGTCTGGATGACGCACGTACTCTTCCGTGGTCAGCTTCGAGAACCCAAAATCCTTGCTGTAGTACGTTTCAAAATCGACTGTAATTATGTTCATTGATCTTTTAGTATTGATGTCGGTATGTTGGGTACGTCGAATGGTAGTTCCATTTGCCGTTGATCTGATACTAACGCCGAGCAAATGTCCTGCTCTAGTTTCTTACGCAGTATGTCCCGTAGCTTTGAACAGTACGCTGCTTGTTCTTCGTCTGTAAATATACTGAACTTCACTCCATTCATGTTGGGATAAAGCATACTTTTCGTAACCCCACTCCAACGTGCCTCGTCTACCGAACGTGTATAGCAGTCATCAGTTAAATCGGTATACGCGTCGATAAACTCTTCGGGGAACTTGTCCATCCGATCCAGCAGCGTTTGCATGAAGTCGGAGATCACGACAGTTTTCCTATCTCTTTGGTGAGCGCATCAAACTTCAAACCCGCCGACAAAAATTTTACGCGCCGGTCATCGCCGGAAACCTCTTCGCGCAAAACTTTACTTGAGACCAGTTCCTTGATCAATCGATGAGTAGTCGCACGTGACGCACCTTCATACGCATCCAGTATGTCACCAACACGTACGGGTGCGCCTTCTTCCCAGTACACACTCGCTATGCTCAGCATGCGTACCTTGTGGTAGTCAAGCCCATACTTAGATTCAAGCCGACCTAGTAAGCCACTGAGTTGTCGTACTTTGTTCATATCCCGTCCCTTCTCAAGCAGTAATAAAATGTTGGTCTCTTCGCATATTCGCCGCGCAACTGATACCGACGAAATACTTTCTTCTCTTCGCGTAGCTCCATCAAGTACCGGCGTACGCTACTCACATCCATCCGCATCTTCTTGGCGATCTGCACTGCGGACATCGCATGTTGCCTACCCAGTAGCCACACAATATCCAGCTTGCGGCACTGTGCTGTATTAGTGTTTGCCTTGGGCATCTCGGGCGATCCTCGCCAGCAGTGCACCTACCGCATCGATGTTGGTCTCGTTGACTATCTCGGTGTAGCCGCCAGCCCCTGAGATCAGCGCAAGGTTCTTCATCTGTAGCGCGGTGGGTTTGTTGTCTCCAGCCTTGCACTCGATAGCAAACATCCTGCCCTTGTAGCAGCCAATGATGTCAGGCACACCTGATGTACCGTAACCATGCGTGGCAGGCATAAAATGAAACGCACCTGATTCAGTCAGAATCTTCCTGACCTTATCCTTTACTTTCTTTTCAGGTGTCGCTGCCATCGAGTTCCTCCTGTTTTTTAATCAGCGCACGAATCTCTTCGATGCTCATGTCGGTCTTGTCGTAGACCAAAAGAACGAACTCCGCTGACGGCGGGTTGTGCCTGTAGCGGATTTTGCTGATAGCACTTTGCGTGACACCCAGATGCTGCGCTAGTGCGCGGCTGTTCTTTAGTTTAAACGCCTCGATCAGATAATCGAGCAGCGCGTGTTTTGGTACTGGTACGTTTCTCATTTACTCTCCCGAACAATAAAATTTCTTGCATCAAACGTGCTGGTTCTGATGCTGCCGTTATCCCAGACCACGATGATCATCTCTGCAACATATGTCCAGCAGCCGGTGGCATTGCTGCCATCTGGTACGTGCGCAATAACTACACGCCCATCAGAAGTGTTGCTGCATTTATTCATGAGCAGCACGATCTTGCCGCCGCCCTTATTGGGCATCTCGAACCATGTCTCGGCACTGGCAAGACTACTAACCAGCGTGAGTAGCAACAGTAGCTTTTTCATTTTCCCTCGCCTCCATCATGATGTCTGCTATTTTGTATGCGGCAGCAGGCACAAACAGTACTTGCGCTTCTTGGCCTTTCTGCATTCCTGCTAGAAGGCCTTGCATCGCCTTCGCCGCAAAGTAATCACGCAAGTCCATGCCCTTCTCGCCGGTCACGTTTGGGAATGCTTTCATATATTCTTCTCCTCATATTCAATACACCCACGTTCACAGCACACATCGCCTATATGGGGCAGGTGTTTATCAAGCACTTCCAACAGCTTGTACGGTAGTTCCTGACTAGCGTGGAACAGGATTGCTACATCGCGTAGCTCACGTATAAGTTCCTTTTTATATTGCATTGTTCTTCTCCTTCAGCTTGGCTTCGATGTATTGAATTAGCTTGAGTGTTGGGATGCGCCCGCTACCTTCTTCTTTAAACTCGACCCATCGCTCAACTTCTTCGCAGTCCTCATCCGTCAGCCCTTGCCATTCGCGCTGCTCTAACTCTTTCCCTGCTTCCATGCCCATCTTGTAGGCATCATCCCAGCCGTTGGTATTGATTGTTGCCGCATCCCAACCACGGGAAAACGCTTCCCAATGCGAAGACTTCTTGATCGTGTCCCAGTCGTACTCAACGTAGTGCTTGGACTCTTTCATCCACATGAGCCATGCTTCTTCTTTGGTCATGCTTCCTCCCTAATCACGGCTTTCAATATCAGCGGTGTCTTTGGGTCAACAGGAACTAAGCCCATATGTGGGTGTATCCATTCCTTGAACTCAATCTTGATCTCTTGCGGCTCGGGCTGCGCTAGTCGGGCGCGGAGTGCTTCGTTTTCCTCATGCAGTCGGCGTAGTTCTTCTTCTACTTGCCCCAAGTTAAACTCTGCCACGATCAGCCGGTTATGTAGATCGTTTTCTTTATGTGTTAGTGCGGTCATGGCGCACCTCTCTCGCGGATAGCGAACGCGCAGTCTTCTGCATCAGGGAAAGGAGTGGTATCTTTTTCATTCATCCACTTGTTCCATATTTGAAAACACAACGCAGCACACGCCTCGCGCTCCGCTGCTGCGACTAGGTTGGCAAAGCGATAAAGGACTGAGATGTACATATCATCGGAAAACGAATTGCCTTCCGTTACGTTTATCCCCGCCTCCTGCGCCATGCGGATAATGTCATCTCTGTTCACGTTCTCTCCTCGCGCATTCAATCGCAATCTTCTCCTCGATCTGCCACTTCAACTCTTCCAGCAAGTCAGTGATCTTCTCGCCGTGGCCTGTGGCGTAACCGTTAGCAAGCATCCACTGTGCGACCTTCTCGCGCTGGACATTAATCGCTGCCTGCACCATGTACCCAGACACCATTCCTGCAAACGCTTCTACATCATCGATACAAGGAAACACCCAATACTCACGTTCTATAAGTGGACGCAACTCGTTAAACCCCCCGGCTTCTACAGCCATGCGCATAAGCTTTTCTCTGTTCATACCCGCGCCTCTTTGCGCTTACCTTTTGCTTTGGTTGCGACGATGCCTTCGAGCTTGTTAATGATGTCGATGGTCTCTCTGTCCAGCAGGTTGATCTGCTTCTTCCATTTGACTAACGCTGCCTGCATTTCGTACAAGAGTTGCGCTTTGAGATCATCGTCAGACAGCACGTCCGCTGTCATACGGTAGCCACCACCTGCGTGTTGGTCAGGTGCCAAACTTACAAACGCTCTGATCTGTACGTCCGGTGCTTTCTCAATCGTGACGGTGCACTTCTGAATAAGCTGACGTGCTTGCATCTTACGGAATGACTCTGCGGCTTTCGTGTCGTCCCATTGGAAATGCTTGTGCAAAATACAGTTGGGGTCACGGGCTGCGTCGAGCACCGTATCAACCATCAGCATGCCGCCGTTTTGTTTTGCTAATCGTTCTAGGAACTTGCGCTCCGCTTTCATTGTTTCAGTCATTGCTTTCTCCAAGTTGTTTACCTGCGCTGCCCTGCCACACCATACGTAGCCGAACCATACCTGCCCCACCGCACCCTACCTTGCCTAGCCTGAACCCGCCTCACCAGACCTGCCCCACCGATCCGGAACGAACCCGGCCTCACGACGACTAACCTGCGTGACCCAACCTCACCTCACGACTCCTCGCCATACGCCACCTGCGTTACCAAGCCGCACCGCACCACACCTAGCGCCGCCTTACCTGCGTCACCCCGCCCGACCGAATCACGCCGTGCCACACCTCACCTGCCTAATTTCACCTTACCCAAACGGAACGCACCCGACCAGTCCACAACGGGCCCCACCTGCGTCACCAAACCACGCGATACAACACCAGACCACGCCTAGCCTCACCTGCCTAACCAAACCCCGTCTCACCGCACCGTGTCGCACCGAACGAAGCCCAGCCTAACCTGCCCCACTTAAACACACCGTACCCTGCCGAGCCTAGCCGCACGATACCGTGCCAAACCTGCCTTACTCCGCCGTACCAAATCGAACCATGCCCCACCAAGCCTTGCCTTGCCAAACCTGCCTCACCAAACCCCACCATACGTCAACAAACCAAACCACGCGATACCTTACCTGCCGTACCTCACCGCAGCGCACCTAGCCAATCCCAAGCGCACCTGCGGTGTCAAGGTTCCTACTTACTTAATGCTGAACTTCTTCGCGACTTCCTTCTGGCGATCATTCGGCACCACCTCGAACGTACCGAAGCCACAACCAGCGGATGACTTGGAGTCAGGACGGCCTTCGCACAGACCCACTTGACCACCTACACGTGCGATCAGGTTGTATACGTCCTGCACATTGAACTGATCAGCGTCGAAGCGGACGCGCAACTTGATAGCCCACTCGCGATACATCGGGCGGCTACGTACATCAACCACACCTGTTGCGTTGCGAGTATGTGCAGTGAAGGTCTCGCTCTTGCCGTACACACGCACCAGCGGAATGCCATCCTGTACATCCCAGCCATCGGCTTCGACAAATACTGAGAGCTTAGCCAGTGTCATCTTGAACCCGACCAGACGGCATGCGCTGATCATGCCTGCACGGAACGCCGCAGCGTTCACACCTTCCCAGCCTTCACCCGAGCGGTAACGTGCGTCCTCTGCTTCCTTGTCATAGTCACGTGCGCTGCGTTCTTTCTTGCTCTTGGCGGTGCTGCCTTCTGCCATCTTCGCCATCAACTCAGCCTTCTTGCTGAATCGTGCAACCACAAGCGGGGCAGTGCCCTGCAATAGCACCTCAACGGTGTTGAACTTCGGTGCCGAAATAACGACTGGGGTTTCTTTGACTTTCATATCCATGATGTTTCTCCAAGGTTAATTTGATTTGATTTAATTTACTGCTACAACTGCAACTACACTCGCAAAATAAAACCAAACACTCTCGACAGCAGTGAGAATTGTTTTTCTTGATAACCCAACAGCAGGTTCTGTGCAAACCGTTCTTCTGGTGTGCGCTCGTCCTCTTTGAACTTAGGGACGTAGAACTTACCGATCTTAGGTGGGTCTTCCTTGATGAACTTACCGTCACGTAGCATTAGTAGTCCTCCTCAATAAAGTAACTCGGTACTTTAGATTTCCTCTCGCGCCTGATGTCCTCCAGCTTGCGTCTAGTCTCCACCTTCTTGCGTTGCGCTTTGGATACCTCCGGTATGGTTAACAGTACTTTGGGCTTTGCTGGTGCTGCGTTCGGGTTGTCCTTCGCTGCGTATAGGAACACTTCCTTGGTAAAGAAATACTCCCCACAAGTACCGCATTTCCGTTTACGTCTAAACATCTCATCGATTGTGCGGGTCTCCAGCACCGCTGTCTCACCGCCACATGGGCATTTCATTTGTGTCACTCCAGTTTGGTTCGTTCTCATAAAAGCGAACGTAATAAATGTTCTCTGCTTTGCGTTTACCTACACCGTCCACCACAGCACCCACCGGGGCAATCTTCAAGAGCGCCAGCTTCTGTTCAAATAATCCCGGCACGTTAAGTGGATGAAGCGCCTCGGGATGTATTGGAATAGCACTGACGATCTTACCCTCGTTGAGTTCCACGCGGACGGTGTAGTACCGGCTCATTCGCTCAATGTCATGATCCATAGTTCCATTAGTTTATACAACATTTAAGAAGCGTCAAGCTTTTTGTCCGTCAATTTCTAAAACGACAAACATGTTCTCGCTGATCCGCGCACCGAACCCATCGATGTGCTGGTTGTCTTGCATGATGCGCAACATTGCCACGCCCTCCTGTAACATCGTCGGCATCGACTCGAACGCCTGATAGAAGTTGGACACACGTGTGTTGTCGTGATGCACTGTCAACACAGCAATCTGATCCTTACCCATCGACACGAAGTGCTTGGTGATCTTCGCCCCCATGCGCCGCTGGGTCTCCTCGTTCGCAGCCAACGCCTTCTCTGCCACCCGGTTGAACTCGGGCGTGATGAACTTGACACCTTGTCGAATGAGGTTCTGCATCTCGGTCACCATTGCTGATCTAGGTACGGACAAAGCACTTACATCTTCTTGCAACTGCGAACGCCACCGAGACACCACACCAGTCGCAGTGCTTTCGTGGTCTTTGAATACCTCATCCAACGTGTACGGCGTGATGTACTGAAGCATTGCCTTCATTGCACGTTTGGCATCGGTGGTCTCGACTGACCGCTTGCGCTCACTGTTCTTGAATCGCGAGTTGATGACGTGACGTGTACGTACTTGGAACACGGGCTTGCCCTTGCCCTTATGCTCTATACGTATGCCACCCACTGACTCACGCTTCGCCGAGTTGTCATAGAACATCACGCCAGAGTAGTAGGTTTTGATCTCGTCACCCTCCCTGCGCTCGTAATACATGTACGCCTGCTCGATGCTCAGCACGTGTTTGCTTTTGCGCATGAACTCGCGAATCATTGGGTGCAAGTCCGGATGTACCTTGGCAAGTACTTCTTCAGTTGTCGGTGCAGTCATGTCTGTTCTCCTTAGAAATTGAATGCTTTCAGAATCTCATCAACCTTGGTCTTGACCTCGGCACGGCGGTAATCATCGTCACGCAACTCATCCGCAGTTACACCTGCTATCGTGCGCTCCAGTGTGGCGCGAGCCTGCTCAAGCTTCGGATCATTAGTCACGTTGAGCTTGGTCAACAGACCGCACAACTCCACAGCGTTAGTCACCAGCGAGTCACGGAAAATCTGCGAGTACCGCTCGTCACCGTTCTTCATCACACGTGGCTGCGCCAAGTCAGTCAGCTTGTCCGACATGTGCTTGAGCTGGGTGTGCAGTCGTTCCCACATCTCCTGCATAGCTGCGTTCACACGCTGCGTAACTACTGCGTCAGCCTGCGCCTGCAACTCCTTGATCGTTTCGTCGTTGGTCTCGATGCGGAAATCATTGGCAGTCGGCACCGGCATGAACGTGTACGCAAAACGAAACTTGTGCTTGATGTCCTCGACCTGCGGGTAATCTTCGCGGTTGAACAACGCGCCGATCTGGAAAGCCGCCGCTGAGACCAGTTCCGGATACTTGGCAACGAACTCCTCCACCGCAGCCTTGAACTGATTCTCGAAGACCGACAGCTTCTGCTTGTACTCGAAGAAGTTAGCCATCGGTAGCAGGCGTGAGCCAGCATCTGACCAAGGCAGCGTCTGCTCGATGTGCCACAGACGCGCCGCGCCCACGATCTTCTGCACTTCCTCAAGCTTGTCAGTGCCAGCCATCAACTGCTTGTGATAGTTACCAGCGCGGGTCTTGGTGCCTTTGCTTGCGTCGATCTCACCCGATACTTTCTTGTCGAGCTTACGGCCTGTCCATGTCGAGATGTTCAGGTCAACCAATACTGATGTGTTTTGAATAGTCATGATGTTCTCCAAGGTAAAAGTAATTAAGCGTCAATGTGTACCGACTTGCCTATCGGCGAGGTAATGCGTTTCTCTGTTATGCACCACAAGGTAGGCGCAGGCCAGTCCTTGCCCCAACCATCTACATACCCATCTGTCAGCATCACAATGCAGGATGCGTCTATGCTGCGCTTACGTAAGTACTCAGCCACACATGCTGGGCGCGTACCACCACCGCCTTTCGGTTTCGTGGACGTCAACAGACCAGCGTAGCTATTCACGTCATACGTCTCGTGCTGACATACTTCTGTGTCCCAGTACAACAACTCCACACTCTCAGGCATGACCGACTCGCACAGCATCTTGACGTAGGCCATGAACCCGTTAAGCGTGTCACCGAAGATAGACCCGGACGCATCGATACCCAGCACCACCTTGCCTACCGACTCCGAGATGTGAGTCGGCATGATCACGCTGCTACCCATCAGGCGGCGATTAGGTTTCTTGTATGATGGCAAGTCCTGACCTGCTGCATGCGCTGACACGAACTCACTCAACACCTCACGCCAATCGATGTACGGTTTCAGCATGTCCTCGATGGCACGTGGTACGTCACCACCCAGCTTGCCTGCGATTAGCTGTCCTTGCCGAAGTGCTTCATCGACTTGCTTTGAGAATGCCTCTGCCTCATCTGCACTGATGCTGTCCGCAGAATCCCAGTCATGTTCATCCACGAACTCGCCCTCGCCGCCAGCGTCCGCCGCGCCCTCGCCTGCCTTGCCACCACCGTTGCCTTGTCCATTCTGTTTCTCCTTCTTGAGTAAGTTGTACACCTGCACAATGTCCATGTTGCGGAACCGCTGATCCAACAGCGCACCCTTGGGTAGTCGCACGTCCTTGCCCTCTGGGTCACTGTCATAGATGAACAGGTTGATCACGTAGTCCATTGCCATGTTCGCCAGCTTCGAGTCTTCTTTGGCAAGATGCTTGTAGATGATCATGTGCCGCCCCGCCTTGTGCCATGTCTCATGCAGCTTCGTCCCACGAATCTCTGGCTCATCCAACGTACCAAGGAACGCACGTCCATAGAACTCATCACGTCCGTTGGTGCATGCAGTCGGTATGCCATCCTTGACCTCGACGCTGCCCATTGTGTACAGCCCAGCGAATGCTGCGTACTTAGGCTGGTTCATGAGCCACACCGTGGCGCGGATTAAGCGTTGCTCTGCCGTCAATGCATTTCCTGTTGTGTACATACGCCCCCCTTAAAACATCCAGTGATTAGCCAGCGACCACTTGCGGAACTCTTCGCACTTGATCGCCACATCCTTCTTGCTTTCGTTCGCCATCAGTGACCGTGCGAACAACGCCTGATACTCACTCGGTAGTCGCTTCATATACTTGACTAGCGCATCGATACTCTTGGCTGTGGTGTACGACACAAGGTTCAACACCGTCACGCACAACGCCACACCATCACCTGCATCAGGTACAACCGCCGACTCAGGCGCAGCAGCAATCGCATCCGCAGTCGCAACCTTGTTCTGGATCATCAGGAACGCCGAGAAACTACGGGCGAACGATTCACCAGCCGCACCAGACAGCAGCGACAGCGTCAACTCATGACCCAGCACATCACGCTGCTTGACGATGTCACTCGCCGCATGCAACGAACGTGGACACACATAAGACTCAGCGCCCTGCGTAGGATGAAACGCATACGGGTTGTCCCACTTCTCACCGCCGGTATGGTCAAGGTACGACTCAAGGCAGTTCGGGTTCATCTTGACCCACGCAGTAACCGCAGGATCAACATCGTTGTTCAGTGCAAAGTAACCCCACGAATCAGCGTCCACCGAGCCATCGTGATTGAACCCAGCATGCGGCTTCTTGACTGTGGTGATCACCGCCCGACTACGTGCATGGGCTGCAATGAAGTCACCCACACCATCACTGGTCATGTTGGTAGTACCGAACACGATGCTGCCCTCGGGCAGGTGGTTGTTCCCGATGCGGCGGTCATACATCAGCGTCAGCAGCACGTTCATCACCGACTTGTTTGACTTGCCGATCTCATCCAGCATGACGATCAGAGGTGTGCCGTCAGAGAAGTCGAAGTCCTCGAGTGCAACGCGCTTGGCTACCTTGGTGTTGGTGTCCGTCACTTCGATGTGTGGGTAGAAGAAGTCACCCTGATCGAGCAGCAGTTGGCAGTCGATGTACACCGTGCGGTGCGTAGGCATCTGCTTGCCAAGGGTCTTCAGTACCCACGACTTACCGATACCCGGCTCACCGCGCAGGATGATGGTGCGCTGATGACCTACTGTTGCGATACCGTGTGCAGCCTGAGCCAGCGTGATACGTGTGTTTAGATTGATGCGTGACATAGTGTTCTCCAAGGGTTAGTAAATTAATAAGTCATGGTTGTGAGTTACTGTCAGACAGTAAGTTAGGGTTAGTCTGCTGCACGTGCGGTGACCTTCACCGACACGACAAACGATTCGCGCTTGGCAAGATCGAGGATGACTGGGTCAGCCACCGTCTTCAGTACATCCACGTCATACGTGGTCTTCTCTTGCTCCACCACAACAGCGCGGAACAGATTGCCCTCGTAGGTTTTGTATGGCATTTCTTTGAGGGTTTTCTTAATGCCGTTTGCCTGCTTGGTCAGATCAGCAATCTGCGCCAGCAGTAGACCGAGACGGTCAACGTCCGAGTAAAAGGTAGTTTCCATGTATATTCTCCAAGGTTTGAATTGTTTGTACTTGTTTACTACTAGGTGTGTATTATGGGTGAAACCTTTCTCTGTGTCAAGTGGGTAGCCCGAACCAATACACCGCCAGCGTCACCCCCAGCACCGTGCCCATCACTACACCGATCAGCACAGCACCGAGGTAGATCCACTCTTCGCGATCCATCACCATCCACCCTGTGACAGATGCCCCATGTCGAAGATCCGATCCAGCATTTTGTGTGGGTCATACACCGACCAGACCTTGGCATGATGCGAACCCTTCCAATCCCAGATGGCGCATGGCAGTCCGTCCAGTGTGAACGCCCACGAATTCTCGACCTTGTCCGGATCGTCCAACGCGTTTGGCTCGAACCCCAGTGCCTTGACGATGTCCTCTCGAGTCACACCTACTAGTGACCCAGTACGATACGAACCATCGATGTCGGCTGGTTTGATTTCTATATTCGCTGCTCGCATGATCTCCTCCATGTTCTCAATTTGATACTGCGCTTCGATTGCTCTCATCATCTCGCTCTCCTCACTGTACCCACACAGCACCAACGACTGACGGGTAAACCCCTTGTGTCCAGCCATTGTCCCCAAAGTGTTTGATGTACACCCGCCCAGTGCTGCCCGGATGGGCTGGCTCATCCCAGCCCTCTATATATACAACCTCATCCCGGAACGTCCGTGCCACCTCGCCGCACTTGACCTCGCACCCAGTGTTTTCGTATACAAGTTTCATTTCACACCTCCATGTTTAAAAGATCAATGCACTCGTTCAGCTTCTTTTTGCCGTACTTCTTGTCTAGGTAGACAAGCGCGTTGCGCACGTCCACATCCCTCGCGGTTTTTGCCAGACCATAGCCCGTCATCTTCTTGATCAACCGCAGCACTATCCAATCAGCCTTATCCATCTCAGTTCTCCCGATTAGTAACCTCAGATACCCCTATCCAAGGTTACTCAGCCCATTAAACTTACTGTCTGACAGTAGATTCGAACCGGCTCTTCAATGAGCCATGCACGATGATGACCGGTGTTGCTTTTTTGATACGCACGTCATCCTCGCCCACACCATTGCATGCCATGCACTGTGCGCATGTCACGCGCTTACCCGCTTCCTCGCTTGCTGGGCAAACGAACTCAGTTGTTTCTTTTTGCTCATCCGCAGACCGGACGCGGAATGTCCGCCAGTTTTCCATCAACGCACTTACCCACTCATCCTCGGTATCGACACTTGCCATGCACAATGCACGTATGCCGTCATACTGATCTGGGTACAGCACGTCCATGCGCTTGCGCTTCTCGGGCTGCCATTGGTGCGTGTAGCCAGTGTGTGAGTCCGCTTCGGATACTAGGTTGTCCCACACCCATACCGGCACTGCCATTGGGTCACCATACGTACCGAGCCTGACTTTGCGCCCACTTACAATTCTGCTAACTTGCGCTGGGGTTGCGCTTGGATAGATACCGCGCATCAGTCCGTCCATCACAGCTCGCGCACCCTGCCCTAGATTCACGTAGCACGAACCGCCCATGCCACGACGATGTTTGCAATCACCACACACAGAAACATCTTCTAATGTACGCGCTGATTCGACCGGACTTTTGCCGTTGTCCGCCATGATGTACGTTTGCACCAGATTGCCAGTTTTGACATTTTTGGATTCGCCCACGATGGCTACTGCCACGATGGGCTTGCCGTCCAGCAGTGAGTGACCGCGATAGATGATGTAACCGGTAGGTGCTTTTTTGGTTTTGGTTGTCATGATGTTCTCCAAGAAGTTACTGTCTGACAGTAAGTTTTGTTTCGCTCGTTTTGTTGGTTTGCTCTACCAACATGACTACATTATAGCCTAATACTTTCTGTGTGTCAAGCTTTCCATATGATGTCACATAGGATTTGAGAGCTACCACGTGTGACTGCCTATTTTTTAAGCTGCTTATTTTTTAGGCAGTGGGTTGTTGCCTATTTTTTAGGCAGGGGTGTGGGCTTTGTTCACAAAATGGGCGGATTTGTTCAAGATGTTCCGGAAAGCGAAACATAGCTTTTGCCCTGTGTTTTCAACGGATGTCATATGGGTTTTGCATTTTGTTCACTTGTTCCGTGAAAATACACGCTGCCAAATAAAATGAAAAAAGTAGAGCACACAGAAATTTCTTGCTACCACGTGTGAGAGAGAAAAAAATTTTTAGAATCTGTTGTGTTATCTCGGAACATTGGAACATTGGAACAAATATAAATATAACAACAACAAAAACTAATAAAAACAAAGACTTATGCCAAAAAAAGCTTGTTCACAAATCTTGGAACATTTTGAACATTGTGAACAAATATCAATCTGCTAACTTCGCCATCAAAACTTACTGTCTGACAGTAAGTTTGCCCGTGCTCAGCCACTGCGGTGACACCAGTTCCACCTCGCGCGGCGCGCGCACTCTCCGCCTCCCTCTCTCCTACTGAGTGCCTCGTGGGCTTCGCCCTGCCCGCCCACCCTCCAATTGCATTGACACCAGTTCTCACTGCGCTTCGCGCAGTCACGAAAACGCAGGCGCAAAAAAAGCCCGCTTTCGCGGGCCGGGTTAATTATTCGCCGTCGAATTCGTCGAGCGCGTCGATGAGCGCCAAGCATAGGCCGCTATATTCTTCCGTCGATTTCATTTTATTAATCAAATCGCGCAGGGTTTGCGCGGCCTTTTTGGCGCTACCCTTACGCGCTATCGTGCACTGGTACGTGGTAGCGGTTTCGCTTGCCTCGACATGCGTTGCTTTTTTGGTATCAGCTTTTGGTGCGGTTTGCGCACCCTTTTTTGCTGTTTCTTTTTTGGCATCGGCCTTGCGATAAGCATTTTCGCTATATTCTTTGCCGCTTGAAACCGCTTTGCGAAACGCTAACAGCGCGTTAGCTTTAGTTGATGCAGCTACCTTGCCAGTGAAACGCGCGGCAAGAAAAGCTTTTGCAAGTGGACATTTACGCGCATCACCTATTACTACTTTGGCATCACGCAGCATGCCCGCGATTTTGTTGAAATACTCTTGATTGTCCTGAATTACTTTCGACAATCCACCGGCTTCACGCGCTAACTCAATATGCGCTTTTGTTGCAATATATGTAACTGCGGAAGGTTTCGCGGTATCGCGTTTCGATTGTGACAATGTCTTAACAGCTTGGTCGATAGCGTTAACGATTTTGGTTTTGGTCTTGGTTGTCATAATGATCACCTTATTAAAAAGTTACTACACGCTGCATCCGTTGATGCAGTAACGACATTAGACCATAAAGCTTTCCTACTGTCAAGCTTTCCTGGAAGTTACTGTCAGACAGTAAGTTTCGGCATCCCGTGACCCCACCGTACCCCTACCCCCCGCTACGCAGGATGGGACTCCGCCCCGCCCCTTGCGTTGTGTTTTACACATCCCGTCACCACTTCTCCACAACTACATACTAAAATGACAACATATAACTTAAACCCGCTACACTGTTAACTTAAACCCGCTACACTGTTAACTTAAACCCGCTACACTATGCATAGGGGGTGCTGCTATTGTTAATTTATTAACAAGCCGTCAAGGGTAGAATTAGTAGTACCCCCACCCCCTTGCAAAAAACCCAAGCAGGGATATACTGCGCAAATTAGAAACACCCCCCTTGCCTTTTTATTTAGGTACCATGTGGCGGGGGGTATGTAAAAAATCTGCGAAAGCAGAACATGACAATTTGCCTATGCCCCTCGTCATCACACCTGAAGTTGGCATACCACTACCACTGGACGTAACGCCGGAGGAGGTGGAGCAGTTTCGTGAACGAGCAGCCGCCGCATGCGCGACACTCCAAGAACTTATGAACGAGGGTGCGGAGGTCGAAGTAACGGATGAAGACAGCGTGGATGCACACCACCTATTCACCGAGCAGAAAGCATTCAATGTCGCCAAGACTCCTCCCGGCGCTATCCTCAAATTAGAGTCACTCCTGACACATTACGATCACGAGTTCCTCGGTGCCAACCGCCGCATTGCCAATTACGTCACAAACCGGCTCCTTGAAGAGACGGAAGACGAAGACCCCAAAGTCAGATTGAAAGCCCTAGAACTGCTGGGTAAACGCAGAGGTGTGAACCTGTTCAGCGAACAGATGGAGATCACCATAAAACAAAAGTCTACTGCCGACCTTGAAGGCGAGTTAGTGACGCTCTTGGAGAAATACATGGGGAATGCCGAGGTGATAGAAAACACCGCCCGGCCTAAACCTTTGATCGACCTAGACGCGGAATTGGCGGCACTGGATGACCCAGAACCCAGCACAACCGAACCTGCTACAGACGCTTCAGACTAACCCCGCCCTGCTTAACACCCTCCCGCAAGAAGTCCAGATCAAGGCAGCGGAGTTGTTGGAGGAGTTGGGGGCGAGGAAAGCGGCAGATGCGGCTAAACTAGACTTCATGGCGTTCGTCCATAAGGTCTGGCCTTCCTTTATTGATGGGGCACACCATGCGAAGATGGCTAGAGCGTTTGAAAGGGTGGCTCGGGGAGAGTGCAAACGACTCATCATCAACATGCCACCACGGCACACGAAGTCAGAATTCGCCTCATACCTGCTGCCAGCGTGGTTTCTGGGCAATTTTCCTCACAAAAAGGTAATTCAAACGTCTCATACAGCAGAGCTTGCTGTCGGTTTTGGTCGAAAAGTCCGTAACTTGGTGGACAGCGACGTATACAAAGACGTTTTTACCGAGACTTCACTGCAATCTGACTCCAAAGCGGCGGGTCGATGGAACACATCCAAGGGCGGTGACTACTTCGCTATCGGTGTGGGCGGTGCTGTGACCGGTAAGGGTGCGGATATTCTGATTATTGATGACCCGCACAGCGAACAAGAGGCTGCATTAGCCGAGGTGAACCCGGAAATCTACGATAAGACCTACGAATGGTACACATCGGGGCCGCGTCAGCGTCTCCAGCCGGGTGGATCGATCATCATAGTGATGACACGCTGGTCAAAGAAGGACTTGACGGGTCAAGTATTGAAAGCCGCTGCGCAACGCGACGGCGATGAGTGGGAAGTCATCGAATTTCCGGCGATTCTGCCCTCTGGCAACCCACTTTGGCCTGAGTTTTGGTCAATTAAAGAACTCCAAGCCCTGAAAAATGAACTGCCCAACCAGAAATGGATGGCGCAGTACATGCAGAACCCCACTTCCGAGTCTGCTGCGATCATCAAGCGTGAATGGTGGCAGGAATGGGAGCAAGATCACCCGCCGCAGTGTGAATTTGTGCTGCAAAGCTGGGATACGGCGTTCGAAAAACATAACCGTGCTGACTATTCGGCATGCACCACGTGGGGAGTCTTCTATCAGGAGGACGACAGCGGGGTAATGCAGGCCAACATCATCCTCCTAAACGCCTTCCGCAGACGCATGGAGTTTCCGGAGCTAAAGAAGAAGGCGATTGAAGAGTTCAAGGAGTGGGAGCCGGACTCAATCATCATCGAGAAGAAAGCATCCGGGGCACCGCTTATCTACGAGATGAGATCAATGGGTATACCGGTGGCGGAGTTCACGCCGGGCAAAGGCAATGACAAGATCAGCCGGTTAAATGCGGTATCAGACATTTTTGCAAGTAGTCGCGTCTGGGTACCCAACACACATTGGGCGGAAGAAGTGGTGGACGAGGTAGCATCCTTCCCCGGCGGGGAACATGATGACTATGTTGACTCGGTATCTCTCGCATTGATGCGCTTCCGCAGAGGCGGGTACATTCGCTCGGTACTAGACGAGCCGGAAGAAGTGCCGGAGTTTAGACGCAAGAAAGCTTATTACTAAGGATAGATTATGGCTATTGATAAAGCATTAAACCGTGCGCCGCTAGGGCTGGACGCAATGGGTATGGGGGCCGATGAGCCTGCACTGGAGATTGAGATTGAAGACCCAGAGTCGGTAACGATAGGTATGCCGGGGCTGGAGATTGAGATTGAGCCGGGTAACGACGAGGACGATGAGTTCAACGCTAACCTCGCTGAGAAGATCAGTGAAGACGCGCTGGAGACTCTAGCAGGTGAACTGACGGGTGACTTTGAGGATGACGTGGGCAGTCGCAAAGACTGGATGCAGACTTACGTCGATGGCCTTGAGCTACTGGGCATGAGACTGGAGGAGCGCAGTGAACCGTGGGAAGGCGCTTGCGGGGTTTACCATCCCCTTCTATCTGAGGCTTTGGTTAAGTTCCAATCCGAGACGATTATGGCGACGTTCCCGGCGAGTGGCCCGGTTAAGACGCAGATCATTGGAAAGGAGACCACTCAGAAGAAGGAAGCTGCGGAGCGTGTCCAGAACGACATGAACTATCAGCTTACTGAGGTGATGACCGAGTACCGCAGTGAGCATGAGCGCATGCTGTGGGGCTTGGGCCTGTCGGGTAATGCGTTCAAGAAGGTGTACTACGACCCATCGCTAGAGCGTCAGGTCTCTATCTTTGTGCCTGCGGAAGATGTGGTTGTGCCTTACGGCTCGGAGACTTTGCAAAATGCGCCGCGTGTAACCCACGTGATGCGCAAGACCGAGAACGAGCTAAAGAAACTGCAAGTCGCAGGCTTCTACCGTGATGTTGACCTTGGCCCTCCGATGAACACATTGGATGATGTCGAGAAGAAGATCGCGGAAAAAATGGGCTTCCGTGCTACCACCGATGACCGCTACAAGCTCCTTGAGATGCAAGTTGATCTGGACTTGGAAGGGTTTGAGAGCGAGGACGGCGTAGCGTTGCCTTACATCGTCACGATGGAGAAGGGTAGCGGCACTATTCTGGCAATCCGTCGCAACTGGGAACCAGACGATGACACCCATCAGAAGCGAACCCACTTTGTTCATTACGGCTACATACCGGGGTTTGGCTTCTACTACTTTGGCCTGATCCACTTGATTGGCGCGTACGCCAAGTCGGGCACTTCCATCCTTCGTCAACTTGTTGACGCGGGTACGCTGTCAAACCTGCCGGGCGGTCTAAAGACCAAAGGAATGCGTACCAAGGGAGACGATACTCCGATCTCTCCGGGAGAATGGCGCGACGTGGACGTGGCCTCCGGCACCATACGCGACAACATCTTGCCGCTGCCATATAAAGAGCCATCACTTGTCCTGAAGCAGTTGATGGATCAGATCGTTGACGAAGGTCGGCGCTTTGCTTCCGCTGCTGATTTGCAGGTCTCTGATATGTCGGCGCAGGCTCCTGTTGGAACGACACTCGCACTGCTGGAGCGTCAACTAAAAGTGATGTCGGCAGTTCAGGCGCGTATTCACTTTGCGATGAAGCAAGAGTTCAAGCTCTTAAAGAACATCATCGCGGCGTATGCCCCAACAGAGTACAGCTACGAACCAGAAGAAGGCCCACGTCGCGCACGTCAACAAGACTATGCAAACGTCGATGTGATTCCGGTATCTGATCCGAATGCGGCGACGATGTCGCAGAAGGTGGTTCAGTACCAAGCAGTCATGCAGATGGCGCAAGCTAATCCGCAAATCTATGACATGGTCGAGTTAAACAAGCAGATGTTGGAAGTTCTAGGTATTAAGAACGTCCATAAGCTTGTACCTGCTTCAGAAGATCAGAAGCCAAAAGACCCTGTGTCAGAGAACATGGCAATCCTGAACATGAAGCCGGTTAAGGCATTTATGTATCAAGACCATGAAGCGCATCTCCAAGTGCACATCTCTGCTATGAGAGACCCAAAAATTGCGCAACTTATTGGGCAAAACCCACAAGCTCCCGCAATTATGGCAGCGGCTATGGCTCACATTAATGAGCACGTCGCGTTTGAATATCGCAAACAGATCGAAGAGCAGTTGGGTATTCCGGTTGATATTCCTGATTATGAGGATGGCGAGACTATTCCAGAAGAGATGGAGGTTCAAATCAGCCGCATGATGGCGATGGCAGCAGATAAATTGGCGCAAAAGAATCAAGCGGAAGCCGCACAGCAGCAAGCACAACAAGCTGCACAAGACCCGATTGTTCAGATGCAACAACAAGAGTTGCAGATCAAACAGCAGGAATTGCAGCTTAAAGCTCAGAAACTTCAGATCGATGCAACTGCTCAAGCGGATAAGTTGGATCTTGAGAAAGATCGTATCGAAGCGCAGAAAGAAATTGCTGGTATGCAGATTGGTGCTAAGACAGCTAAAGATAAAGCTGAACTTGAAGCCCGAATGGAGGAATCTGGAGTCCGTATTGGCGCAGATATAGCTAGAGCACGTGCAGAAATATCGCGGCGTTCACCAAATACAAAGGAGTAATCAGTGGACAAAACACTGGCAATCATCAAAGAACGTATCAATGAGAAACAAGCTCAGCTTGCTCACGCAGTAAGCGAAGGCACAATGAAAGATTTCGCAGAGTATCGCGCAATCTGCGGGGAGATTCGGGGTCTATCCATCGCAGAAGGTTTTATCTTAGACCTTGCAGACCAGATGGAGCATAACCAAGATGAGTGAAATCATTATCGCCACTGAACATGGCGAGGTTCCGCAAGAAGCGGAAGAAAAAGCAAAGCAACTCCCTAAACCGTCGGGGTATCACATCCTCGTCGCATTGCCGGACATTGAAGAGTCATTTGAAAGCGGCATTATCAAATCGGATGAGACTAGGCGATTTGAAGAAGTGCTTGCAACGGTGTTTTTTGTCGTTGATCTTGGCCCCGACTGCTACAGCGATAAGGAGCGGTTCCCAAGTGGCCCGTGGTGCAAGAAGGGTGACTTTATTCTGGCCCGCCCGAATAGCGGTACCCGCTTAAAGATTCACGGTAAAGAGTTCCGCATGATCAATGACGATACGGTGGAAGCAGTTGTAGAAGACCCCCGTGGCATCCGCCGCGCATAAGGAGAAAGCATGGAAAAAGTTGAATTTGAGTTTCCCGATGAAAAAGAAGCCAAAGCCGGTGGCGCGGTTGAGGCTAAGCAAAATGACATCGATTTTGAGATAGAAGACGATACCCCGGAAGAGGATCGTGGTCGGGAGCCGTTACCCAAGCACATCGTCGAAGAGCTTGAGCAGGATGAATTGGAGGACTACTCCGAGAAGGTAAAAATCCGCCTGAAGCAGATGAAGAAGGTGTTTCACGACGAACGCCGGGATAAGGAACAAGCTCATCGGGAGCGTCAGGCTGCGGAAGACCTTGCGAAGCGTATCCTTGAAGAAAATAAAGCTCTCAAAGGAAAGCTTTCTGAAGGGGAAAAACACTACATTCAAACCTATCAGTCGGCGGTTGAACTGGAGTTGGATGCAGCTAAACGCGCCTATCGGGAAGCCTATGATGCAGGTGACACCGATAAAGTAATTGATGCGCAAGAGCGCCTCAATGCTGCTCAGTTTAAGTTACAAAAAGCAAAAGACTACGTACCCTCTTTACAATATGAGCAAGATGAGGTACAAACCAACCCAGAAGTCCCAGTGGCTCGTCCTGACCCAAGGGCAGTTGCGTGGCAAGAGCGCAATACTTGGTTCGGTCAAGACGAGGAGATGACCAGTCTTGCACTTGGGCTACACCAAAAGCTGGTCAAACAGTACGGAAATCAGTACACGTCCACCGACGAGTATTGGCAGAAGATTGACGCCACAATGCGCCAACGCTTCTCGGACTACTTCCAAAGTGATTCTTCGCCGCAACCTGAAAGGGCTGCGCCGCGCACAGAAAAGCCGTCCACGGTCGTGGCACCTGCGACCCGTAGCACATCCTCCAAAAAGATAGTGCTTAAGCAATCGCAGTTGAACCTTGCAAAACGTCTGGGGTTAAGCCCAGAGCAGTATGCCCGTGAACTAATGAAAATGGAGGCCAAAAATGGCTGAAAACAGACTCACTCGTGAACTTGAAACTCGTACCGTGCAGGAACGCCCAAAGCAGTGGGCCCCACCTGAGCTTCTCCCTGAACCAGATAAGCAGCCCGGTTTCGCGTACAGATGGATTCGCGTCTCGACTTTGAACAACGCTGACCCACGTAACCTATCCGCCAAACTGCGGGAGGGCTGGGAGCCAGTCAAGATCGAGGAGCAACCAAAATTTCAACTGCTAATCGACCCGAATAGTCGCTTTAAGGACAACGTCGAGGTCGGTGGGTTGTTACTTTGCAAGACTCCGGAAGAGTTGGTAGCTCAGCGTAATGGCTACTACCAGAAACAGTCCGAAGGACAGATGGAGTCTGTAGATAACAGCCTGATGCGCCAGAACGATCCAAGGATGCCGCTGTTTAATGAGCGGAAATCTTCAAGTTCGTTCGGGAAAGGAAATTAATCTCAACTTTTGGAGTCCAACATGGCATACCCGACTGTAAATGCCCCCTACGGGCTAAAGCCGATCAATTTGATCGGCGGTCAGGTGTTCGCGGGCCAGACTCGTGAACTCCCGATTGCAAGCAACTACGGTACCGTCATCAATAACGGCGATATTGTCCGTTTAGATGGTGGCACTATTGTTAAAGAAACCGGTACGACTACCGTTAACGCCAACGGCGTGACCGGTGTGTTCCTCGGTGTTAGCTACACCAACCCCTCGACTGGTCAGAAGCTGTTCGCTAACTCGTATCCGGGTAGTGTTGTTGCTTCGGACATCGTGGCTTATGTGGCTGATGACCCTGACCAACTGTTCAAGGTCGCTGTGACTGGCGGTGCAACTTCGACCACCATCACCCCGATTGCGGGCACGATCTTGGGCAATAACTTGGCTATTTCGCAGCCAGCCTCGAACACCACCATTTCGGGTAACTCGAATATCGGTGCTTATGATTCGGGCAGCAACACTGCGCAAACTTTGCCGTTCCGTGTTGTTGGTCTTGTAGAAGAGACTACCAACTCCAGCGGTAACTACAGCGAAGTTATTGTTAAGTGGAATGCTCCGTACCCAACCATCACTATCGACTTCACGGCTGAAACCGCGTCGGTAACTATGGCTGGCGGTCATTCGTATCTGAACCCGGTTGGACCTGACAGCGTATAAGGGAGTTAAATCATGGCTATTTCACGCGCACAACTACTGAAAGAGCTGCTCCCCGGCCTGAACGCCTTGTTCGGTCTGGAGTATGCTCGTTACGGCGAAGAGCACAAGGAAATCTACGAAACCGAGACTTCCGAGCGTTCCTTCGAAGAAGAAACCAAACTGTCTGGCTTCAGCGCCGCACCGGTTAAGAACGAAGGTTCTGCAATCGCGTACGACAACGGTCAGGAAGCTTGGACTGCTCGATACAACCACGAAACCATTGCTCTGGGTTTCTCGCTGACCGAAGAGGCCATCGAAGATAACCTGTATGACAGCCTGTCGGCTCGTTATACCAAGGCTCTGGCTCGTGCTATGGCTTACACCAAGCAAGTTAAAGCTGCTTCGGTGCTGAACAACGGCTTCACCAACTCGCAGCAGTACTACGGCGGCGACAACGTGCCGTTGTTCTCAGCTAGCCACCCACTCGTTTCTGGCGGCACTAACTCGAATATCCCTTCGACACCTGCTGACTTGAACGAAACCTCGTTGGAAAACGCTGTGATTCAAATCGCTGCGTGGACTGACGAACGCGGCCTGCTGATCGCAGCTAAACCACGTAAGCTGATCGTCCCACCAGCTCTCCAGTTCGTTGCTACTCGTCTGTTGGAAACCGAACTCCGCGTCGGCACCAATGACAACGACATCAACGCTCTGAAGAACAACGGTTCGATCCCAGAAGGCTTTACGATCAACCACTTCTTGACCGACAACAACGCATGGTTCCTGACCACTGACGTTCCTAACGGCATGAAGCACTTTGTTCGTACCCCGCTGTCTCAGTCAATGGATGGTGACTTTGACACTGGCAACGTGCGTTACAAGGCTCGTGAGCGTTACTCGTTCGGCTGGTCTGACCCGCTGGGCATGTACGGTTCGCAAGGCGCGTAAGAAGAGGGGGGCTTTACGCCCCCCTTTTTGTAGTATATAAAGTAGGTATTCCGGGGATTATCCGGTGCGATCGAACAGGCCCCCGGCCTGACTTCATGCAGATCGTCGCACCTAACCGCATGAGGGAAAATTCAAATGGCACTTTCTACTACCCAAAGTATCTGGCGTTCGGGTGGCGGCGACACAACTCGCACCGCATACTGTGGCTCCGGCGTAATGGCCGCTGAGTTCTACATCGCTGATGCGTCTACTGCTTCTGTCGCCAACGTCAAAGTCTCTTCGGCTGCTGGCGCTCCTAACCTGATCCTGCCCGCTGGCGCAGTTGTCTTGTCTGTCGCTATTAACGACGCAGGTACTGGCTCCATCGATCTGGGCACGACCGGTTTCACCTCGGGCACTTCTACCCCAGCAGCTATCGCTAACAACCTCTCCGTTGCTTCGGCTGGCGTGGTGACTAGCGGCTTGACCTTGACTGCATCGACCGAGATGGCTTACGTGACTTCGCGTATTGATACTTCGGGTGCGGGCACTGTTGGCGGCTACATCACTTACTTCGTCGCCGATCCGCTGGTTGGTCAGCAGAACGTCTAATTAGGGGTTCGATATGGCTATGCAATACGACGTAAAGTCGTTCCATGCAACAGCTTCATCGCTGGCGTATGCTGATCGCACACGTTTAAAAGGCGTGGTTATATCCCCCGTTACGTCTACAACTTTCAACTCGTGTGTGGTGGATACTGCGGGGGCGTTGACGGGAACGTATGATATTCCGGGTTCAACGACCTGCACCGTGACTATTGCTAATCATGGGCTGTCGAACGGCGACATAGTTGGACTTAACTTTACTAGTGGTACAGCGGTAGACGACAGCTATGTTGTAGCGAATGTAACAACTAATACGTTTACTGTAACCACGGCGAGTCTGACCACCAGCGGCAACGTAACGATGTACCCCAAAGTCCTCGTTGAACTGGACTGCTCTTCGGGTACGTCTTTTTACACGCTGATTCCGGGCGAGGGCATTCTTGCAACAGGTGGTTTGTTCTGTTTGCTACCGTCCACTAACGTCACTATGACTATTTTTTACGGATAGGAATAGGCCATGATGCAGACTGACGTTAAATCCGCCCGTGCCGCAAACACCGGACTGTTGGTAACTCAGATTCCTACGCGTTTGAAATCTATTACGGTGACAAGCGCAACGGTGTCTGCAAGGAATGTTGCTGTCTGCGACCCAACTGTTCAATCGTCTGGTACGTATTCGCGGACAAGTCCAAGTGCCACAATCACAGTCACGATAGTGAACCACGGCTTTGTTACTGGGCAGCGCGTGTTCTTGGACTTTACGTCGGGTACAGCGCGGGATGGCGTGTATACGATTACGAAGACGGGTGACGATACGTTTACCTGTGCGGATGCGCCAACCACGACCACAAGCGGTAACGTCACGGCATACAGCAGCATTGCTTTAGAAATCGACACCTTCAACACCGTTGGTCTGCCTATTTTGATCCCCGGTGAAGGTATTTACTGCCCCAACGGTATCTTTGTGGGGTGTGGCTCATCGGTAACTGCGACGGTGTTCTATGGCTAAATCACCAGCATGGACGAGGAAAGAGGGAAAGAATCCCAAAGGCGGCTTGAACGCCAAAGGGAGAGCCTCCGCGAAAGCGCAAGGCATGAACTTGAAACCTCCCCAGCCGGAAGGCGGCGCAAGGAAGAAATCATTCTGCGCACGTATGTCAGGAATGAAGAAAAAGCTGACAAGCGCCAAAACCGCGAACGATCCGAATAGCCGTATCAATAAAAGTTTGAGGGCTTGGAAATGTTAAAAGACCACATCGAACCAGACCTGATGGACAACGTTTCCATCCTTGCAGGGTTGGGCGTTATTCTTGGATGGTTACCAAACGTGCTTTCTATTGTCACTATTGTGTGGTTCAGCATCCGTATCTGGGAGTCCGATACGGTACGTGGTTTGACCAACCGGAAAAAATCCGATGCCAGCCAAGAGTGAAAAGCAGGAAAAGTTTATGAGGGCTGTCGCTCACAGCCCTTCTTTCGCAAAAAAAGTTGGCGTACCGATGAGCGTAGGACGCGAATTCACTAAATCAGGAGGCGGTATGCCATTGAAACTCGAATCTGAATCAGAAAAGCGTTCGTCGGAATCTGACATGTCCAAACGCAAGGCAGTTAGCGGCATGAAAAAAGGTGGCAAGGTCAAGAAGATGGCGATGGGCGGTATGGCTGCATCGAAGATGGGCGCTGTGAAAACCGCTGCTCCTAGCAAAGATGGCGTTGCTGTCAAAGGCAAAACCAAAGGCAAGATGGTCACGATGGCTGGCGGCAAGGGTATGAAGAGCGGCGGCTCGACCAAGAAGTACTGCTGATAGGAGGCCGTAATGGCTAAGAAAGACCCCGTTCGCGGTATGCAGCCGATGGATGAGTATTTTAAGGATAGCTCTGACCGCTCTACGCTTAACAAGGCTTTAGAGAATGCGGGTAGCGCGGCATTGGTGGGGACGGCAGTCGGCGTGCCTGCATATATGTTAGGCAAGCCGCGCGGTAAAGCGTCTACAAAAAAAGACGAGGATACAAAGTCTGGTATCGCTCTTGACGCTGAAAATATTAAGAAGGATCAGCAACTTAAAAAAGAGTACGAAGCGTACGAGAAGTCCAAAGGCATGAAAAAAGGTGGCACCGCTTCTTCTCGTGCCGATGGCTGCGCTATGCGTGGTAAGACGAGAGGTAAGATCGTATGATGGCCTCACGCGGGATGGGTGACATCAACCCAAGCAAAATGCCCAAAGCCAAGAAGAAGGCCCGACGGGATGACACCGACTTTACGCAGTACAAAGAAGGCGGCAAGACGAAGTCTCGCGTGAACGAAGCTGGCAACTATACGAAGCCGGGTATGCGCAAGTCGCTATTTGAGAGCATCAAAGGTCAAGCGGTGCAGGGCACGGCGGCAGGGCAATGGAGCGCGAGAAAAGCACAGCTACTCGCAAAGCGATACAAGGAAAAGGGTGGAGGTTACCGTGGGTGATCTGCGAAAACTGGTCAAAGAAATAGACGCGCAACGTGCCAGAGGCGAAGTCAAGGACGTTAGCCCAGAAGAGTTTGACAAGATGGAAAGTCAGGCGGGCTTGAAAGACCTCGATGGCAAGTTCAAGAAAGATAGAGCTGAGCCACGCCCGCCCCCAAGAGAGCGCATGAACAAGGCGCTGTCTGAGCTTGATGGTATGAAGAAGGGCGGCAAAGTGTCGTCAGCATCAGCCCGTGCGGATGGTTGTGCACAGCGGGGTAAAACCCGTGGAAGGATAGTCTGAGATGGCTGAGAAATGGATTCAGAAGGCGATCAAAAAACCCGGCGCGTTGCGTGAGTCGTTGGGTGTTAAGGGTGATAAACCCATCCCGGCAGGCAAGCTGGCGAAAGCGGCTAAAGCACCGGGCAAGCTAGGCCAGAGAGCAAGACTGGCTCAGACCCTGAAGAAGATGAAGTGAGATGAAGAAGCGCAAAAAGTTTGACGATGGCGGGTCGGTGATGGATATGCCATCACGGGATATGCGTGACCCAGCGTACCGTCGTCAGTTGGAGCGTGAACAAGCATTAGAAGCGTCACCAGTAGGACCAGAAGATTTAATTGGCTTAGGGCTAGGCAAAAGAGCGTTGAGTGCCGCAGAAATGGCGCTACGCCCAAATGTGCAGAACACCCTTGTTAAAGATATATTAAAAGGCTCAGGCAAAGGTACATACGCGGTTCGTAATGTTTTCAGCCCAGCGGAACTTGAGGATATTCGGCGCACAGGCTACATGCTGCCAAGTGCCAAAGAAGTGGCAAGCGGCAAGAATCGCAAGTGGTTTACTTTGACTGATACCCCAAACAAACAGCACTTGAGAGTACGGGCAGACAAAGTGCCGCCCAATAAAGCAGTGAAACGCAAAGATATTGAAAGGTATGATCCTGAAACAGGCGATTATGTTCCATTCAAAAAAGGCGGTTCAGTAAAGTCAGCCTCGGCCCGTGCAGATGGCGTAGCGCAACGTGGTAAAACACGGGGCAGGATAAGATGAGTGTGCTGCAAGTCCGTCCTGACCTGATCTTTGTGGGGCAGGTGCACGGCAAAAGCGTAGCAGTACCGTCAGAAGTCAAAGCGGCTATCGGTAAGTACGGAGCTTGGTACGAGGGTAACGGCGATGATCGGATACCGGGGATTAAGTACCAAGGTTCTTGGGACGACGCGCTGGCAAAAGATGTAAAGGGCTACCCAAAAGAATTTTTGTTTGTTATTTTTACAAATACAGCAGTTAACCAACAGAAAGAAATACTGGTGGGTACGGGCACTATTTTTGACAGGTTGCTTAAGACGCAAGGGCAGTACGGTTACTTTAAGAAGCGCAGGTTTGGTGCCGATACGCTGACTGAGTTTCTAAAGGCGATGGGCGGTGCGTATCTAAAAAACAGCAAAGCTGAGGCGACCAAAGAAAATGTGGCGGCGTTTATAAGTAGTGGCGAAAAGGACATGTGGGAATCGGGCAGTACGCCAGCAAGGAAGATGGCAGATAAGGCGAATAAATACCGAGACATGTGGCTGCTCTCGCAACCCAAGGGTGTTTATTTTGTGGGGTCAGATCACCTGCAAGACTTAAAATTGTTACATGCAGGCAAAAGCTCTGGCGTTGAAAAAAGTGATGCAAACCGGAAAAATACTAGGCTAATATGAAAGCCCCGCAGCAAAGCTTGAAGTCGTGGACGGAGCAGAAATGGCGCACAAAGAGTGGCAAGCCGTCGTCGAAGACTGGCGAAAGGTACCTGCCAGAAGGCGCTATCAAGTCTCTCAGTCCAGCCGAGTACGCAGCAACGACGAAGGCGAAACGGGCAGGAAAGAAAGCTGGCAAGCAGTTCGTTGCACAACCAAAACGCATAGCCCAGAAGACCGCGAGGTTTAGATAATGGCTTTTACCACCTCCACAACTAGCTTCAACCCGGACGTAAACGAACTCTTTGAAGAGGCGTTTGAGCGTTGTGGGCGCGAGTTGCGTACCGGTTATGACTTCCGGACGGCGAGGCGTAGTCTTAATTTCCTGATTACCGAGTGGGCTAACCGGGGCATCAACCTGTGGACGATTGAGCAGGGGCAGATTCCTCTAGTGCAAGGGCAATACGTCTATGATCTACCTCTTGATACCGTTGATCTTCTTGAGCATGTTATTCGTACTAATCCCGGACAGATTGGTAATCAGACGGATATAAACATCAGCCGTATCTCGGTTTCGACGTACTCGACTATCCCGAACAAGTTGGCGCAAGGTAGGCCCATACAGGTTTGGGTGAACCGGCAGTCGGGGCAAAAGGTCGGGTCTGAAGGTGCGACACCAAAGTATCCACAGATTAATGTCTGGCCTTCGCCGGATCAGGGCAGCTTAGCGTCGCCCTTTTACTATTTTGTGTACTGGCGGTTGAAGCGCATTTATGACGCTGGCACGGGTACAAACGTAGAAGACATCCCATTTCGTTTCCAGAACTGCATGGTGGCGGGGTTGGCGTACATGTTGGCAGTTAAATTGCCGGAGGTAACCCCGGATCGCATCGCCATGTTGAAGGCGCAGTATGACGAGGCTTGGGACTTTGCTTCTGCGGAGGATCGTGAGAAGGCACCGGATCGGTTCGTGCCGCGTACGCTGTTCTACAGGTGATGTATGCCGAGTAAGTATTCAAGCGGCAAACACAGTATTGCGGAATGTGACCGTTGCGGATTCCGGTACAAGCTGAAAGAACTACGCAAGCTGACGATTAAGACCAAGCAGGTGTCGATCAAAGTTTGCCAGAATTGTTGGGAACCGGATCAACCGCAGTTAAGTTTAGGTCTATATCCGGTGAATGACCCACAGGCTGTACGAGAGCCAAGACCGGATATAAGTTATAGGCAGTCTGGCTACAATGGGTTGCAGGTTACACAGATGCCGGGCACAGGGTTGCTGGCGTTTGGTTTCCCAGAAGGTGGTAGCCGAGTGTTTCAGTGGGGCTGGGCTCCGGTAGGTGGAGCAAGTGGTAACGACGTGGGGCTAACGCCGAATAATTTAACGTCAGCAGGTGTCGTAGGCACCGTGACAATCTCGTAGGAGCAACTATGGACAGCATGAAGAAAGTAGCCAAGGCGGAAGTCAAGGCACATGAGAAGCGGATGCACAAAGGCATGGCTAAAGGCGGCGTGACTGGCGAAGCTATGCGCAAATACGGTCGCAACGTAGCCCGCGCAATGAATCAGAAGTCTACTGGAAGAGGTCGATAATGGAAAAGATCAAGCCTTCACCATACAAAGCTGAAGTAAAAAACCAGACTGGTACGCAATACACCAACGAAATGAATATTGGTGCTGGCGTAGTTACTAAAGGCAACTACAAAGAGCCAAAGACCACTGGTATCAAAATTCGTGGTACTGGCGCAGCTACTAAAGGCGTTATGGCTAGGGGCCCGATGGCATGACTTACAACGAACTGTTTATTGCCGTTAAGAACTACCTGCAAAACGACTTCCCCACAAATACGTGGACGAACGTAGCAGGGACGGGTACTTCTACATCTAGCGGCACTAATCAGATCAACCTGTTTATTACGCAGGCGGAAGAGCGCATCTATAACTCGGTGCAAATTCCCGCGTTGCGTAAAAACGTCACAGGCGTTACCACTAATGGTAATCAGTATTTGTCGTGTCCATCAGACTTCTTGTCGGTGTTTTCGTTGGCAGTAGAAGACGCAAGTGGTAACTACGAGTATCTACTGAACAAAGATGTGAACTTTATTCGTGCGGCATACCCAAACCCAAGCACCACAGGCATTCCTAAATACTACGCCTTGTTCGGGCCAACCGTTACATCGAACGTGATCAGTGACGAGTTGAGCTTTATCCTTGGGCCTACGCCTGATGCCAACTACGACGTTGAGCTGCACTATTACTACTACCCAGAGTCAATCGTACAAGCGCCCGTTACTTTGCTAGGTGCTATTACATCTGGAGGCTCTGGCTACGTTAATGGTACGTACTACAACGTATCACTTACGGGCGGGACAGGAAGCGGGGCAGTTGCAAATATCGTGATCTCTGGTGGCGCAGTAACTTCTATCTCATTGACCAACGGCGGGGCGTTATACACCGTAGGGGATACGCTGTCTGTAAGTCTCGGTGCTGGTATAGGATTTGCTGTTCCTGTTACAACGGTGGGCAATGCTAATGGCCGCACATGGCTTGGCGACAACTACTCGCCTGTACTGCTATATGGCACGTTAGTTGAAGGTTATACCTTCATGAAAGGTGAACAAGATTTGATTGCTTTGTATGATGGAAAATACAAAGAAGCTATGTCACAACTCAATCGTCTGGGTACAGGTCTTGAGCGTGGTGATGCTTATCGTGATGGTCAGGCGAAGATTAAGGTGAATCCGTGATTCAACAAGGACTGACGAATAGCTTCAAGCAGGAGATGCTCCAAGCAGGGCAGAACCTTGCCACGGATACGCTCAGAATGGCGTTGTATACCGCATTAGCAGATATTGGTCCTGCTACGACAACGTATACCGGCACCACGAATGAAATCACAGGCACGGGTTACACGGCAGGTGGTGAGTTAGTTACAGGCGCGACCATTTCAACGGACACACAAACCGGTACTGTCTACGTTAATTTTGCTGATGTGTCGTGGCCCGGCGCTGATTTTACGGCGCGTGGCGCGTTGATTTATAACGTCACCCGCAGCAATAAGTCGGTCGCAGTTTTGGACTTCGGCTCAGATAAAACTTTTACTTCAACCAACAACACCGTCACGATGCCAGCAAACACGGCAACGACGGCTCTAATTCGTTTTCCTTGAGAGGTCATTATGCCTATCGCAAAATCGCAAATGGGTGAAACTGTTCAGGCTGGCGTAGGCAAAGCCGCGCAAAGCGACGCGCATGTCGGACTGGGCGGTGTGTTTAATGTGCAGTGCTTTGACGCTGATGGCAACCTGAAGTGGGAAGATGTGTTCCACAATCTCGTCGTCAACGAGGGTCTGCAAGACTTGAACAACAAGTACTTTAAGGGTGTGACTTACAGCGCCGCTTGGTATCTTGGTCTGGTAACAGGTCCCGGTTCTGGTACGACATACGCTGCAACAGATACGCTGGCATCCAAAGCGTGGACTGAGTTTACTGCTTATTCTGGTAACCGTAAGGCGGTGACGTTTGGCACCCCGACACTAGCTGACCCGTCTGTGATCAGTAACTCTGCTTCGCCCTCTCAGTTTTCTATTACTGGTGGTGGCGGCACTGTGGCTGGTGCGTTTTTGACGAATGTGGCTACAGGTACTTCCGGTATCTTGTTTTCAGAAGGCGATTTTACCGGCGGCGACAAGCTCGTAGCCTCGGGTGATACCGTGAACGTCACCTACACATTCAACGCAGACGCAGCATAACGGAGGATTTATGGCGACATTCAAGAAGGGCGATACCGTCAAGACCAAGGGCGTAGTGCCACAAGGTCCGGTAGAAGCCATGCGTATGGACGAAGACGGCAACGTGCAGTATCTGATCTCTTGGACTGATTCGGATGAGGTGACTCAGTCACGCTGGTTTGATGAGGATCAACTGACGGCAGCATAAAAGGTTAAGGGCGCATGTTTGGTATCACGACCTTCTCGCAAGCGCCCTTTTCCACACTGGGCGGTAATACGTTTTCGGTCTCCGTTTCGGAGTCTGTAACGGTAAGTGATACAGAATCAGCTACATATGTTTTTGATGGGCAGATCGCTGAAACGGTTACGTGCTCGGATGCAGTAGCAGCGCAGTTTGATGTGCTGGCAGCAGTCAGTGAAACTATATCACTCAGTGATATAGAAGCGGTGCAGGCGGATTTTGTTGTTGCGCTAAGTGAGACAGTAAGCGGTAGCAGCGCGGAAGCAGCGCAAGTTGATTTTGTTGTAGCCGTAAGCGAGACGGCAAGTGGCAGTAGCACTGAGGCAGCGCAGGTAGATTTTGCAGGTGTCATAAGCGAGACAGCGGCAGGGTCCGACAGTCAAGCCGCGCAGCTTGATTTTGCGGCGGCGGTATCTGAGAGTGTGGTGGGAAGTGATGCTGTAGATGCCACTGCTGTATTTGTTGCTGCGGTAGCCGAATCTCTGGTGCTGTCAGACGCGGTTGCTGGTGTTGCAGATTTTGTTGTGGCAGTCAGTGAAACAGTAGCAGGGTCGGATACTGAGGCGGGGCAGGTAGATTTTGCTGTAGCCGTAAGTGAGACGGTAACGGTAAACGACCCAGATTACATAATTTCACTGGTTCTGTTTACCGATGTAAGTGAAACAATTAATGCGTCGAGTGTTGAAGACGGCGCGTTTGAGATATCTGTAGCAATAAGTGAAACGGCAGGAGTATCAAGCACAGAAGCAGCGCGGGTAGATTTTGGCGCATCGGTAAGCGAGAGTGTAGGCGTTACTAATATAGATGCAGCTGCCGCTGCGTTTGTTACTTCAATCCTAGAGCAAGTCAGGTTCTCGGACGCAGTTATCTCAAGGCTGCTATGGGAATTAATAGATGACAGTCAATCGGTAACTTGGCAAAATATTAATACTAATGTTGATGGAAGTTGGGCGTTGGTAAATGACAGCCAATTAGTAACTTGGCAGAATATCAACACAACAGGCGGTGCGTCTTGGGATGAGATTGACACTGATCCCGGCACTACATGGAACAGAATAAATACGGTGTAAGCGATGCCACTTGTAGTTGCAGATCGGGTAAAAGAAACATCGACCACAGGCGGAACGGGCACGTTAACGCTCGCTGGCGCGTCTGCGGGGTTTCAATCGTTCGCGGTTATTGGCAACGGTAACACGACGTATTACACGATTGTTGACTCCGCAAACAATACTTGGGAAGTTGGTATTGGTACGTACACCGCATCAGGTACGACACTTTCGCGGGATACGGTGCTGTCAAACTCGTCGGGCACAACGACACAGATTAACTTTGCGGCAATCAGTAAAGATGTATTTGTCACCTACCCGGCAAGTAAGTCCACGTATGAGGACGAGGGTCAGGCGGTTTATGGTGGGGGCGGCACAGCGGCTATCTACTTGAACTCGCAGAACGTGACGGTTAACACTACGGTGGCGGCAGGCTACAACGGTATGAGCGCGGGTACAGTAACTGTGGCAAACGGCATAACTGTGACGGTAGCTGACGGTTCCCGATGGGTAATTGTTTAAAGGTTATACATGGCAACGACAATTACAGCAGGAAATGCCACAAACGGGTTAAAAATAACGCCTGATAATACCGGCATACTGGAGCTAAAGACTGGTACGGGTGCGGGTACGACTGCTTTGACATTGAACGCTTCGCAAAATGCGACGTTAGCAGGGACACTACAAGTAGCTGGTGTGACTACGAATATGTACCCGATTGTGTCTGGTACTGCTCAAACTGCGCCGTTTACCGACAATACTCGTGCAGACTTTCTAAGTATCCCATCATGGGCAAAGCGGATTACGGTGATGTTTCAAGGGGTGAGCACAAGTGGGACATCTATAGTGCTTATTCAATTAGGTACTTCTGGGGGTATTGCCGCAACCGGCTATCTAGGTGCAGCAGCGGATTTAGCTGGGGCTACAGTAGCGAATTACACTACTGGTTTTGGTACATCTCAAGCCGCTAGTGCTGCTACCGTTAGACATGGAGCTATCAGCATTCAAAATATTACCGGCAATTCTTGGACTGCGAATGGTGTTTTAGCGGCGAGTAATGGAGCGCAGATATATCCTATGGCTGGTAGTGTATCCCTTTCAGGAACACTTGATCGCGTCCGTATAACCACCGTCAATGGTACAGATACTTTTGATTCCGGTAGTGTTGTCAATATCATGTGGGAGTAATCATGACAGCAGGGATCAAAGCGAATGTTGATGGAAGTGCAGCCGTTCAGGTAGGCGGTACAGATTTTATAACCACGACATCTGGTGGTGCGGTAACTATACCGGGGTCGCTTACTGTTACTGGTGCTTTTACGCTTTCTAGTACTTTGGGCGTTGCTCAGGGTGGTACAGGGCAAACAACTTATACAGATGGTCAGCTTTTAATCGGGAATACAACTGGAAACACGCTGACTAAAGCCACGTTAACTCAAGGTAATGGGCTATCGATTACTAATGGTGCTGGAAGTATTACAGTTAACATGGGTACGCCGAGTACCCTCACAAATACGACAACAAACTCTGCATCAGGCTCAACTCATACTCACGCTCTGACTGGAAAACTTGTAGAGACAACTACTGGAAACCCACTTTACTACGGCGCAAGAGCATGGGTGAACTTTAACGGTACGGGAACTGTAGCTATAAGACAATCAGCTAATGTAACAAGTATTACGGATAACGGTGGACTTGGGTGGTACTCGGTAAACTTTGCAACTGCCATGCCTGATGAGCAATATGTAACTGTAGGTTCTACTGGGCAATCTATTCTTGCTTTGTTCAACCCATACATAAATACATCAAACACTCTTAACGCGCCAACTGCGTCTAGCTTTATGTTTATAACGAGAACCCCGTCAACAGCCACTATCGACGTAACATACAACCTTGTAGCTGTTTTTCGTTAAAGGTCAGTTATGCAGCCTAGAATAATTTACGAAAATGATGAAGGTGGTGTGGCTATCGTAGTGCCTTCTCCAGAAGCATTGCAAACACTTACAGTTCAGCAAATTGCTTTAAAGGATGTCCCTACTGGAAAGCCATTTAAGATTGTTACAACGGATGATATTCCATCTGATCGGACATTTCGTAGTGCATGGGAGGTAGAACCTTCTATTTTGACTGATGGTGTAGGTGCTGATTACGGTGTCGGCTCTACAAAAGATGTCATAGGATGGGATGAAAATAATAATCCTATCCTTAGAGGAGATGCGGGATGACTGTAGTTATTGATGGCACAACGGGAATCTCTGGTGTAGATGGTACTGCGTCTAACCCGTCCTATGAAGGCACAGACAGTAATACGGGCATATTCTTTCCTGCTGCGGACACTATTGCATTTTCTGAAGGTGGCGTGGAGGTCGGTCGATTTAATTCTAGTGCTAACTTTCAATTCAATTCTGGTTACGGTTCAGTCGCTACAGCCTACGGTTGTAGGGCATGGGTGAACTTTGATGGCACAGCGTCTGGAACATTTGCTGGTGGTGTTTCAACGGTGACTAGAATTGCTGGCTCTACTACTGCTACTGTTACAACCACGACAGCGCATGAATTAATTACAGGTAATGTCGTTCAGGCGCTAACAGGCGTTGTTGCTGGCACTTATACAGTTACTTTTATTAGCGCTACACAATTTTCATTTACCACAGTCGCTACAACGGCGTTAACAAACGCATCCATAACCTTTGCTGTGAACAGCATTAGAGCAAGCGGAAATGTGTCAAGTGTTGCGGATAACAGTGCTGGTACATACACAGTAAACTTTACCAATGCAATGCCGGATGCAAATTATTCTGTTGTTTTAGGCTTGAACGCAGCAACAGACGGAGCTTTTATTAAATTAGGAAAATCTACTGGTATTGGTGTGCCTACAACTTTAGCATTTCAAGTTAACACAACAAGTTTTACAGCAGTACCTACAGATTATCCCGGAGTATTTGCAGCTATCTTCCGCTAAAAGTCAATCATGAACCAGAGAATTATTTACACAAACGACGATGGTGGTGTGGTTATCTTGATCCCTACGCCTGAGTGTTTGACAGAGCGCACGATTGAAGAAATCGCTGCCAAAGACGTACCTGCTGGCAAGCAGTACAAGATCATTGATTCAACAGACATCCCAACCGACCGCACTTTCCGTAACGCATGGGAAGCGGTTATTGATGAACCGGATGGTGTAGGTGCAGACAGTAACGAGTTTCCTGCTAGGGAGGAAGTATGATCGTCGTAAATATCAACAAGGCTAAAGCTATCGGTCACGATATACGTCGTACTGCTCGTGCGGAGGAGTTTAAACCGCATGATGAGGTCATCATGAAACAGATTCCCGGCGTAGATGCACAAGCAGCCGAAGCTGCGCGTCAGGCAATCCGAGACAAGTACGCAAGCATTCAGACGAGCATTAACGCTGCTACAACACCAGAAGAAATTAAAACGGCGCTGGGACTAACAAATTGACCCGCTAACCCTACTCGCTGCTGCTAACGCCGCTGTTGCGGCAGTAAAGGCTGGATGCAAACTTTACAAAGACATTAAAGGCGCGGCGGGGGATGTAAGCGACGTACTGAAGGACTTGAAGGCGCAATACGACAAGATAGTAGACCCAACGCCAATACAGAAGCAGCAGTACAACGCCGAAGTGCAGCGGGTGCAGGAGATAGCAAAGGCTGATCCGAACGACGTATTTACCAACATCGGCACTCAGTTAGGCGCTTTGATGGATACGCATGACGAGATTGCCAAACTATTGCTGAAAGAACAGTTGGAAGCAAAGACGGTATACAAGGGGGATGACAGCGTGGGTAAGCGGGCGTTGCGCCGGATACTGATTAACTCAAGGCTCGATGCAATATGGGCCGAGGTTAGAGAAACGATGGTGTACAAGGCCCCACCGGAGTTAGGTGCGCTGTGGAGTAAGTTTGATGAGATGCGGCAGGAGATTATCGCCGAGCAGGAAATAGCCCACGCAGAGGAACTGAGACTGGCTCAGATAGCAACATGGCGACGCAGAAAAAGAATAGCGGAAATCAGGGCAAAGGCAATGTGGGTTTCGGCAGTACTCTTCGTAATAGTATGGGCGGTGGGTCTAATGTGGCTAACGACAAGAAGCATGATTACGAGAACGTCCCTTGGTCATTGATTGTTGTCGTGATGGCAGTGGTGCTGATGTTCTTTATCGTCATGCCTATCTTAGCGTTTATGTACTACGACATGTACTACGCAACACAGGCGGCAGTATCCGAGGTCAAGAAGATGCGGGAACTACGCAAAGAGATACAAATTGAACGGATGTACGGTAAATAAGGAGCGGTGATGCTGACTTTAATCTCTACCATCGGCGGCTATATTGTCGCCCTTTTCCCAAGACTATTTGATATGTTGCAGGATCGTGCGGATAAGAAGCACGAGCTAGACATCCTGCACATGCAGATGCGTCAACAACTTGCACTGACTGAAAAAGGCTACTCGCCATCGGACAAGACCGAAGAAGTGCGCGAGAACGACGAGCAAGACCATCAGCAGTACATGGCGCAGACCGCCGCAATCTACAGCAACCAAGAAAAGATGCTTGAGTCGTCCTCCCAGTGGGTCAAGGACATGACTGCGGCTACCCGCCCGTTCGTCACCTTCATCTTCGTGCTTGAGCTTGTGCTAATTAACTTGCTGACGATGCTGTGGATTTTCCTGCACGGCGACAAAGTGACATCGATTGGTGAGTTGATTCAGATCATGGAGATCGTCTTTGATGCTGACGAGATGGCGCTTTTGGGCACCATCATCGCTATGTGGTTCGGCTCTCGTGGTAACTCGAAGGCTGGCAAGTGATTTACCTTGTCTATGCGCGGATTGCCGCAACTGTATTGCTATGTGCTTATTTGATAAGTAATCTGCCATGAAACTACCACTTGCCACAATTGCAATGATTAAGCATCACGAGGGGGTGCGGTATAAACCTTACAAGTGTCCAGCGAAGTTGTGGACGATAGGTGTGGGGCATGTGCTGTACCCCGAACAGGGCAAGATGCCTGTCGATCAACGCGATAAGTTCGCACTCAAAATAGAGGACTTCCGTGTATTTAGCAAAGAAGAAGTTGATTCGATCCTTGCGAAAGACCTACAGCGTTTTATCACTGGTGTTCTTCGCTACTGCCCTGACCATCTTAACGAAAATCGCTTGGGGGCGTTGGTCAGCTTTGCATTCAATGTTGGGCTAGGCACTCTTCAGCGGTCTACTCTGCGGCAGAAACACAACCGTGGGGACTTTGAGGGGGCAAGGCAGGAGTTCCTGAAGTTCACCAAGGGCGGCGGCAAGGTTCTGCCGGGGTTGGTAAAACGCCGGAACGATGAGATAGCACTCTACTTTTTGGAGCCAAAATGATGAACCCGTGGGTGATACTTGGCTTTGTGTTAGCTATTGGCGCAGCGGCTGGGGGCGGGTATTATCAAGGAAATACTGCGGGTCGCGCAGAAGTTCAACAGGCGTGGGACAAGGAAAAGGCTGAACAATACGCCGCCTACGCCAAAGGGCAAGAAGAAGCTCGCAAGCGTGAGCAAGAAATGCAACAGTCGGCAGATAGGCTGCGGAGGGAAAAAGATGCTGAAATCAGGGATATTAATGCTCGTACTATCGCTCTCTCTAACAGCTTGCGCGATAGGCAGGAGCGCCCCGCCTCCAACAATTCCGTGTCCGGTGTTACCCGATCTTGCGCTGGAGCCTCCGGCGCGGAGTTGGCAAAAGGAGATGGAGAATTTCTTGCAGGGTACAGTGCCGACGCAGCCCGCCTCCAAGCAGCCCTCGACCAATGCGTCAAACAATACAACGCCGTCAGGCAAAAGTAAGGATTAGCGATGCCAAGTACATACTCTCCCGATCTGCGGATCGAACTTATTGCAAATGGCGAACAGTCAGGCACATGGGGCACGACCACTAATAGTAACCTTGGTACGCTCATCGAAGACGCTATTGCCGGGCTGGCCTCTGTTTCTGTCACAACCGCCAACCAAGCGTTAACTGCTTTAAACGGAGCGGCGGATCAAGCGAGATGCGCGGCGGTTTCATTATCAACAACGACAACAGCTAATTTTGCTGTTTATGCGCCGCCTGTCACCAAACTTTACGTCGTTAAGAATACAAGCGCTTACGAAGCTACTATATATTGCTCGACAGTTATTGGTAATACTACAGCTGCTGGCACCGGTATAGCTATCCCCGCAGGTAAAACTGTTTTAGTACGTAGTGATGGTACTAATGTAGTTGATCAGTTTGATTACATAAAAGGTAACCTTCAGATTGGCGGCACCTTAACACTTAGTTCAGCTTTACCCGTAGTATCGGGCGGTACAGGCGCTACTACGCTGACCGCTAATAACGTCTTACTTGGTAATGGCACTTCGGCGGTTCAAGTAGTAGCTCCGGGTACTAGTGGAAATGTACTGACATCGAACGGAACTACATGGGCTTCTAGTGCATTACCAGCCGGATTTGTTACCGGCATGATCATGATGTGGTCTGGGTCGATTGCCACTATTCCTTCAGGATGGGCGCTGTGTAACGGTTCTAGTGGAACACCTGATTTGCGTAACCGCTTTATTATCGGTGCGCATTCTGACGATGCTGGTGTCGCAAAAACTACTATTACAGGATCGCCAACACAGACTGGCGGTTCTAAAGACGCTATCACCGTAAGCCATACACACACCGCATCATCAGCCGCACACCAACACGCGACTATTGGTTATAACGGTACCGGTAACATCCCATATGGCACAATTGCTGGACCATCTATGGGTTTATGGTCCCCGGGGGGTAATGGTGGTACTCATGTTCTCTCTAGTTCTACAGCCGCTAGTGTGACAGTCGATAGCGCAGGTTCATCTGGCACTAACGCAAACCTTGTGCCGTACTTCGCGCTTGCGTACATAATGAAACTGTAAGGAATCACGATGCCTTTACAGAAACTTCAATTCCGCCCCGGCGTAAATCGCGAGGGCACTACACTTGCCAACGAAGGCGGTTGGTATGACGGCGACAAAGTGCGATTTCGTTCCGGCTACCCTGAAAAAATAGGTGGCTGGTCTGTTGAAACATACACCACGTTTATGGGTATATGTCGTTCTTTATGGAATTGGATAACGCTAAAAGGTTACAACCTTGCGGGGATAGGCACTAACCTGAAGTTTTATATTGAATCGGGCGGCGCGTACTATGACATCACGCCGATTCGTACTAACACCACCAACAACACGACGTTTGCAGCGGATACTTCAGCGCCTTTTTCTGCGTTTATTACCGTAACGGACGCTGGCGCGTCTAGTTTGCAGGCTGGAGACTTTGTTACGTTTTCACAAGCGGTTAGCTTAGGCGGCAACATTACGGCGGATGTTCTTAATCAAGAGTACCAGATTCAAACAGTACTATCTGGTACGTCTTACACTATCGTTGCGCGAGCGGCGGGTGCGTCTGTCAATGGGATTAATTTCACGGTAAACACTACAACCTCCACACTTTTATTCTCTGCTGGTACAACACCAACTAACGGCGCTACAGTCACACTAATTATCGGTGCAGGCGCACCGGGCGGGTTGAATTACACAAACACTTATTACGTAGTAAACGCATCGGGCTCGACTTGTCAATTAGCGTTAACTAGCGGCGGCGCACCTATTACGCTTACTAGCCAAGGTATTGGTCTTCAGTCTTTGTATTTTACTGTTGAGTCTAATGCTTCTGATACAGGTACTGGCGGTACGGGCGTCGATGCTGCTTATCAGATTAATGCAGGATATCCAATTTACACCATTGGTACAGGTTGGGGCACGGGGCCTTGGGTGCCGTATGCAACCACAACACTAACCAATCCGTTTGCTACAACTAGTGGTATTGACACCATTACGGTCACACACAATAGTCATGGATTAACAACTGGGCAATATGTTTATTTTCAGTCTATTTCAGACGCGGACGTTAGTGGTATACCCAATACAGTTTTGCAGATAGGGTTTCAAGTAACTGTAACGGGGGTAAATTCATACACCATTTCTACTGTAATAGGGCAAGCACCGGGACCGGTTCTTACATACACACCTAATGCAACTAGTGGTTCAGAAGGTGGCACGGTAGTAGTTAACTACCCTTCTTCAACTGTGCCGGGTAGTAGCAGGTCGTGGGGCTCAGGCACATCAACAGGCTTTGGTTTGCAGTTGCGCTTGTGGAGCCAATCTAACTTTGGTGAAGACCTATTGTTTAGTCCACGCGGCGGCTCTCTTTATTTATGGCAACCGGGCGGCGGTGCAACACCTGCATACGGTACTCGTGGGACAATTGTGTCCGGCACTTATACGCCTTCGATCATTAACGAAATAATGGTGTCGGATTCTTCGCGAATCGTGATTTGCTTTGGTTGTAATGATCCGAGTGGCACTTATGGGCCCACAGCACTTGATCCAATGTTAATTCGTTGGTCAGACCAAGAAAGCTACACGCAATGGCAACCGCAAACAACTAACCAAGCTGGGGACTACAGACTTTCTCATGGGTCAGAGATTGTTGCGGCCTTGCAAACCCGCCAAGAAATCAACGTCTGGACAGATGCGGCTATCTACGCCATGCAATACCTTGGGCCCCCATTTGTATGGGGCTTTACGCTTTTAGCAGACAACATTTCAATTGCTTCGCCTAATGCTATGGCAACGGCATCCGGTGTTGTTTACTGGATGGGGGTCGATAAGTTCTACGTGTACTCAGGCCGGGTTGAAACCTTACCGTGCTCAATACGTACTTTTATCTATGACGACATCAACCGTGATCAGTTTGCTCAAATCTACGCAGGGACTAATGAAGGTTACTCTGAGGTCTGGTGGTTTTATTGCTCTGCTAATTCGAACATCGTAGATCGGTACGTCATTTTTAATTATCTTGATCGCGTATGGTATTACGGCACGATGGACAGAACTGCTTGGTTAGATTCTGCGCTGCGACAGTTTCCAATGGCGACTACCGGAACCAATAACTTGCTTGTTTACCATGAGTCAGCTATTGATGACGGCACGACTAACCCCCCGAGTGCGATTAACACTTACATCCAGTCATCTGACTTTGATATTGGTGACGGGCACAACTACGGGTTTGTATGGCGGGTGATTCCAGACATTACGTTTAACGGATCAAACACATCGGGTACGACTACGGTAAACCCAGAAGTTAACTTTACAGTGCGCCCACGGCAAAACCCCGGCTCTGGATATGGGGTGTCATCAAACCCACTTGTAAAGTCGTCGCAAACCTATGCGGGGCAACAAACTTATTCCGTGCAAGAGTTTACCGAGATCGTGTATACCCGAGTTCGCGGGCGGCAGATAGCGTTCAGGATAGAGTCTAATACGCGAGGCACGCAGTGGCAGTTGGGTGTGCCAAGGATTGATGTCCGTCAAGATGGTAGGAGGTAATTATGTCTACTGGCACAACTAGAGCGCCTCTCTTGCCGTTTGCTCCGGTGCAGTACGACCGGCAGTACATGGACACCTTGAACAACATCTTGCGGCAGTATTTTCAGCAACTAGACAATGCCGGGCCGAGTGCAGCGTCTACTCAGTTTTTGAGCGCCACTGATATCATTTCGGCAATGAATTTTAGTACCGTCGATAGAGCTACGGGTGTCCGTATAGCCAGCCTGCCAACTCAAGCTGATTTAGCCAATTTGCGGGTAGGTGATCTATATAGAGACACTTCGGCGGGTAACGTGGTCAAGATAAAAGTATAGGGTAGAGTGATCTGACTCCTATGATACGACGCAGTGAAGTGTTAAACTTTGACAAATTTTCTTGGATGAGGTAGCGATGAGCCTCCATACCCTAGCCCACCACTTGCAGTCTGCTGGACGCGGGGACGATAAGGTCCTCGTGCACATGACTCCGGGCGAAGTCAGCGGTCTGCAATCCCTTGCTATGGCGCACGGCGGTTCTCTCACCATCAATCCTCAGACCGGCCTCCCTGAAGCTGGGTTCCTGAAGAAATTACTGCCGACTATTGCAGGGTTTGGGCTGTCCATGATCCCCGGCGTTGGCCCATTAATGGCTGCGGGTATTGTGGGTGGCGGCACTGCGTTGGCTACTGGCAGTTTGAGCAAAGGTCTGATGGCAGGTTTGGGTGCTTATGGCGGCGCTGGATTGGGCGCGGGGTTGGCAAAAACAGGCACTGCTCAACTTACTGCGGCGGAAGCAGCTAAAACTGCTGGCACTGCTCCAGCACAAAACCTATCAAGCTCGATGTGGGCAAAAGATCCCGGCATTGCTGCTGCTGGGCGAGAGTTTGGCGTGGCAGGGTCTGCCACTGCGGGGGCACCTTCTTATACGGCATTAGACAAGCTGGCAGCGGGCACCAAATCGCTTGGACAAGAAGGTGGGTTTAAGAGTTTGAAAGATGCGATGCCAGACTATGCGGTTCCAGCTTTAGGACTTGGCGTGTTGGGCGCTATGTCATCGGGACAAAAAGGTATTACTCCACAACAGTCCAAGTCGTACATCCGCCCCTACACCTACGAGAGAACTCAGCGTCCGGGAGTGTATGACATGGGTGCGCCGATGTATGCAGATACGCCGGGATCAAGCGCGGAAAAGAATTACTTTAACGATAGCTACACAGCACAAACGCCGATTCTTGCACCGGGGCCAGAGTATGCAGCCGAAGGTGGGCTGATGGGTTACGCTGTTGGTGGACCTGTTGAGCAGATGGCAGCAGCGAATGCTGTGGGTGCCAATACAGGCTACCCAATGGCTCAGCTTCAAACACCTCTTTATTCCAACCCATCAATCCAGCGCCCTGAAGCGGTCAATGTCATATCTCCAAGTGGCGATGCCGGGGTGAGTGCGTATAGTGGTGAGCCGAGATTTGCAAGGGGAGGCGCTACCGCAGAACCGCAAACAACTGGCAGCTATCAGTACAGCTACGACCCTAAAACCATGCAGTTTACACAGACGGCTACGCCAACATTAGTTTCACCTTTTGGCAGCGGGAAAGGTGCGGTGGGTATGTTAGGTAGGGCACTTGCTGGAATATCACAGCCCACACTCGACACCGGCGCTAAAGTCTCCGGCGGTATGGCACCACCTGCTATGGGACCTGCACCAGCAATGGCAGCACAACCTGCGTACACACCACCGGCAATTCCTGAATATCAATCACCAGAACAACAGCTTGGTTTGGGTAATTTCTACGGCATGATGGATCGACAGCTTTCTGGGCTACAAGGCTTGGGTGGGTATGACGGGTATGCTGCTGGCGGCGGTATCTCGCACTTGGGTGATTACTCTGATGGTGGTCGTTTATTGAAAGGACCCGGAGATGGAGTTAGCGATTCTATCCCTGCTGTCATTGGTCAGCGTCAGCCTGCTCGTCTTGCTGATGGTGAGTTTGTAGTGCCAGCCCGTATCGTGTCTGAGCTTGGTAACGGTTCAACCGAGGCTGGTGCACGTAAGCTCTACGCCATGATGGATCGAGTGCAAAAAGCGCGGAATAAAACAGTAGGTAAAGGTAAAGTTGCAGCAAATACCAAATCGGAGAAATATCTACCTGCATGAGTTATACATTTCATCTTGGCAGACACCGAGAAAGTTTTGAAGAGCTAGAACCTCTTTATCGGCAGCACTACGAAGAGATGTTGGCTCGGTTGCAAAAGGACGGAATTGAGTACTCTCCTTACAACCCAAGGTGGGAAAGATACTTTCAAGCGGGTGATCGTGGGGATTTGTTAACGTTTATCTTGCGGCATGAAGGTAAAGCGGTTGGTTGCAGTAATGTGTATTTAACGAATGATATGCACAACGGCGATCTTATCGCGCAAGAAGACACAATCTATGTATTGCCAGAGCATAGAAACGGTATAGGCAAAAAGTTTGTAAAGATTATTTTGGATGAGTTGAAAGAGCGCGGTGTAAAGAGGGTGTCTGTTGCTGCGCTCACAGACTTACGAGTAGCTAAACTTTGGAAACGCATGGGCTTTAAAGAAGCCGCGATCCAGATGATGTATACATTTTGAGGTGCCACTATGTGCTCTTCGTCAGAACCGCAGCCACAGCAGCAAGTCGTTAGCTCAACGGAAGTCCCTGCGTATGCGAGGCCGTATGTTGAACGCATGCTGGGTAAATCAGAAGCCCTAAGCCAGACCCCTTATCAGGCGTACGGTGGTGAGCGGCTTGCTGGCTTTACGCCGATGCAGCAACAGGCTTTCCAAGGCGTTGCGAATCTTAAACCCGCGCAGCAGCTAGGGCTTGGGACACAGTTTAGTGGTTTGGCTGGCTTACAAGGACTTGGTGCTGGTCAGCAGTTTGCACAGCAGGCTACATCTCCCGGTGCTATGCAGGCATATATGTCGCCGTATACCCAGTTAGCTCTTGAGCCACAGATGCGTGAAGCCGCACGTCGGTCGGCTATGGAAGGTCAAATGCAGCAAGCGCAAGCTGTACAGCGTGGTGCATTCGGTGGATCAAGATCAACACTATTAGAAGCAGAACGCCAGCGCAACCTTGGTCAGCAGCAGGCAGACATTTATGGTCGTGGTATGCAGACGGCGTTTGAGCAGGCTCGTCAGGCGCAGCAGTTCGGCGCTGATTTAGGCTTACGTGGTGCGGCAACTGGCCTACAAGCCGCTGGACAGTTGGGGCAGTTAGGGCAGACGCAGTTTGGTCAGCAGAAAGATGTCATTCAAGGGCAGTTGTCCGCCGGTGCGCAACAGCAAGGGTTGGAGCAGCAACGTCTGGCACAAGCGTATCAAGACTTCCAAAATCAGCGTCAGTATCCGTATCAGCAGTTGGCGTTTATGTCAGACATGCTGCGCGGTTTACCGCTGTCCCAACAAACACAAACAATGTATCAAGCACCGCCATCGATGTTGGGGCAAGTTGCAGGTGCTGGTATGGCATATCTCGGAGCGCAAAAAGCCGGATTGTTTGGTGCTGAAGGTGGGGCGGTACCGGGGGGACTTGCGAGAATCGCGGCAGATAAACTGGCGCAGGGGTAAATCATGCTAAGACAAATCCAAGAGATTCAAGATTTGGCAACTAAATACTCCAAGGCGGATCTTGGGCGTATGGTGCAGTTGGGTTTGCTAGACCCACAAAAAGCGATGATGGCTGGCATGATGATCCAGCGTATTGAGCAACAGAACGCTAAACCCCCGCAAACCACAGTTGCTCAGGAAGTGCTTGGGTTACCTACAGTTGCCGCTGCTCAACCACAAATGCAACAAATGCAACAGCCTCAAATGCAGCAAATGCAGCAGCCACCACAAGCTGCTCCGAACGCTGGTGTTGAAGCTTTGCCTGCTGGAGACGTGGGTAACTACGCTGGTGGCGGTATCGTTGCGTTTGATGAAGGTGGCGAAGTGCCCGGCTATGCTACGGGAGGTACCCCACCGGGGCTGTTTGATGCACTTGTTCAAGCCGAGAGCCGTGGCAAACAGAGTGCTGTAAGTAGTAAAGGTGCAAGAGGCGTAGCTCAGTTGATGCCCGGCACCATGCGTGATCCGGGCTATGGCATCACACCAGTAAAAGATGATAGCGAGGAAGAGAACCGTCGTGTTGGTCGCGAGTATTTGAGCGTGATGCTGAAGAAATACAAAGGCAACATCGACAACGCCCTCGCTGCATACAACTGGGGGCCGGGTAATGTAGATAAACATTTGAGGAAGTATGGTGAATTGACTCCGGAAAAACTTCCTAAAGAAACGCGAAACTACATTCCAAAAGTTAAGAACTTACTAGCGCAACAAGAGCGGGGTCGCCCAGAACCTACACGGGTTGCTGCAAGAGAAACAACTGATGGGGCTATGGACATGCCTGCTCTGCGTAGTAGAAGCGGAGTACCTAGTTTGTTACGTGGGCCATTAGAAAGAGTCGCTAACTTGCTTCCATCTGCTGGCGCTGAAGAAATGTCGATGATCCCAATGGATGCGCCAGCAGGTAGTGGGTATGCTGGAGGTGGGATTGCGTCGTTTGCTGGAGAAGGCCCAAGTTTGGTAGGCCAAGGGTTTAGACGCGATCAAATGCTCCCTGCACCGGGTTCAAACCGCTTTAATCAATTAGTTGCAACCCGAATGGAGCAAGAAGCCTCCCAAGACATAGTAAATGAAATAGCGCGGTTAGAAAACATATTAGCCACCACGCCTTTCGGGCCACAACGCGAATTTGCAGAAAAGCGTTTAGCACTACTACGTAACAAAGCTCCAGAAGTCCAAGCTGCGGTACCGGCGGCAGGGATAAGAGCACAACCACCACAAACGCAAGCCTATCCTGTAAAAGGCGGGTTCGAAACTGTTGCGCCAGATCAGTTCCCACTACAAAGTGCAACAGAGATGGGTGCGCGTAGAAGAGAAGGTTTTGCGCCTGCGCAGAATTTACCGCCTGTTGCTGGTGCTCCAGAAGCAGAAACAGGAACAGGAGCAGGCCCTACACCTACTATGCCTGACCTTACAGCACCAAAGTTGGGTGCGACTTCGTTTGAGAGCTATGTCGCAAGGGCTACTCCTAAAGTCGGCAAGCTGGATGTGCCACAAGTAAAAGACTTAAAAGATGTAGGTAAAGAACGCCGTGAAGCTTACGCTGCCGAAGGCTACGATCCGGATATGTTTAACAAAATAATTAAAGGGATTGAAGAGAAGAAAGGCAAAGCCGCAACTGAAAAAGATGTTGCACTTGGTGAAGGCATCATGTACGCGGGACTCAAACTGATGGGTGCGCGTAAAGGGCAAGAGTTCCAAACACTCAGCGAAGGTGCGCAAGAAGGGCTAAAAAATTACCAAAGTGCAATGAAAGACGTTCGTGCGCGGCAGGAAAAATACGACGAGCGTATCGAACAATTGCGTATGGCAGATGCCACGGCAAGGCGTACTGGTGTAGACGCTGATATAGCGCGTAAGGATAGATTAGAGGAAAGGGCGCAAGCTGCTAAAACCGCCTTGTTTAACGCAGAAAATGCTGCCGCAAATGCTGGAGTGCAAGCAGCAGCAACCCTAAGTTCTAACGATCAAACTCGCTTGGTTGATATATGGAAAACCCAAACACAAGCTGGCATGCAGAAATACGTGGCTGATACACAACTAAAAATACAAAGCGAAGTTAACAATATGTATAAGATGGGTATGCTTGAAGCTAATCAAGGCAAGATTGTCATGGACGCAGCAGGAAAATTCATCGCAAATAATAAGGATAACCCTGCATACGTAAAAGACCCAGCAAGATTAGAAGAAGACGCTATAGCATATGCGTACAGAATGGCGGGTAATTTGGGCATACTTCCAAAAGGAGCTACTGTTCCTCAGCCAGCCAAACCCACTGAGCAAGATTACATGAACCGGTACAAAATTCCACCTGTGAAATAAGGGGCGCGTCATGGCAACACGCTATGAGCAGATCATTGCTAACGTCCAGAGCATGATCAATCAAAATGCTCCCATACCAGACATTGATGGATATTTGGCTACGCAGGGACTGACCCCTGCACAATTCCGTAAGCTGGTAGAAGGCCCTACGATTACTGGGCAGGCAAAGGAGTTCTTTAAGGGTATTCCTTCAGGGGCTGTTGGTCTGCTGGAAACTGCCGGGGTAGGTGCCGCCGCTGCGCTGCCTGAAGGGTACGAAGAGCCTACGCGCAAGTTCATCCAAGAAAAGGGTGCTGCACTCCGCAAACCGTTTGCGCCAGAGATCGGCTACGAAGAGACTATTCCTCGTAAGTTTGGTGAAGCCGTTGGCTCTACGATCCCATTCTTTGCAACAGGGCCGTTTGGATTAGCAGGACGTGCCGCCGCAGTTGGTACCGGTGTTGCTGCTGGTGCAGGTGAAGCTCGTCTTGCCGCCGAAGAAAAAGGTGTATTTGGGGATGACCGTGCACTTGCTACCGCACTAGGTGCGCCTGTTGGTTTGCTTGATCTGATTGCCCCAGAAATTAAAGTAGGTAAGCAACTCATCACCCGTGCAGCAATAACCGGTGGAGTTGAAGGCGCAACTGAAGCCGCGCAAAAAATCTCGCAGAACCTGATTGCCAAAGGTATCTACAATCCTGAGCAGCCTATTCTTGCCGGTGCCGCTGAAGAAGGCGCATATGGTGCAGGTGCTGGTGCTCTGACTCGGTTCTTGTTGGACGCTGCACTTGGGCGTAGAGCACGTGGTGATATGGGTACTACTCCCCCTCCCGGTGCCCCTGCTGCCCCTGCCGCTCCTGTTGGCGTTCCCGCAGAAGCTAGACAACTTCCGTTTGGACAAGTACCTGAGTTTGGTGAGGGGTACGAAGGTTACCGCGCTGCCCCAGAGCCTTTCCGTGAAGCAGAAGAGAAAGAAGCTGCACGGCAAAACCGTCTGTTCCAGATCACCGAAATGCGAGATCAGCATGACGTGCTGATGCGTGAGATTGATCGTCTAAAAGCCGAATTTGCAGCCCCCGAGACAACTGATGCACAAAGAATCGCTATTCTTGAGCGGGCTGAACCACTCAACGCCGCACGTGCTGACCTTGAAACCCAGATTAAGCAGCTATCCAAAGGGCTAGAAGGCGCAGAACGCGCAGGGACTACACCAGAACCGGGGCAGATGGGGTTGGACTTTGGCATGCCTGAGATGCCACGCCAGCGTACTGGCGAAGGTGTTGTGCTGGGTGAAGAGGAAGTTGCCCCCGCAGGCATCACGCCTGAACAAGCTGAGTTCTTTAGACAGCAGCGTATCGCTGACATTACCGCACGGCTAAACGCTGGGGAAGTGGTTACTGACGCTGAAAGAGCGTTTCTCCAGATGGATGCACGGGAACAACGTGCGGCGTTTGAAGAGCGCCCTACACCTGAATTAGCATTGCCTGAAGAGCGAGATCAATTCCGTCTTGGCCCACAGTACATTCAACCTGCACCTACGATGGAAGAGGCGGTTGAGACGCGCCCGGTTACCGAGGCTGACTTCAAGGCAATGGGTATTGCCAAGACCAATAAAAAATTGCGCGAAGCCATCTTGGATAAAGACCTTGCTGACCCTGCGCAACGTGCCGAAGTTCAAGAAGTACTGACAGATTTTGCTAACGACCCCAATCGCAGTGCTAGGATAATTGAAGGGGTAAACAAGTTTCTAAGCAGTCCTGTGTTCATGGAACAGGGCGAACTTGACCTGCGCCCACCTAAAAAGCCCCGTGCCAAAAAAGCGAAGGAGGCAGAAGATGTCATCCAACCTACAGAACCTGTCGAACCAACAGTTGAGCCTAGCGTTGCAGTGGCTGACGAACGCGGAGCCGCACCCGCCGGAGGAGTTACAGCACCTGTCACCGGGGGAATGGATGTTACTGGAAGGGCTACTGAACAGCCTGATGTCGGAGCGGGAGTACAGCCAACTGCACTGACGACAACCAAACCACAAATCGAGAGAACAACCCTGCCTGATGGTGGTGTGCGCACCGTAGCTACTAAACAAGGTGTGGGTGTTATTAAAGATGTTACAAGATATAAGTACGACCTAGTAGTCGCTGGTGAACCGCAGCAAATAGTAATTGAACGCGACAACCGCACTGGCGAAACGGAAGCATATTTTGCAGTTGATGGCCGTCCAATTGGTTCTGGACTTCAAATTAAAGGGTTTGTTGCCGAGGGCATGGACCCACTTGAAGCTGTTAAACGCATATTGCCCGATGTTGAAGAGGCTAAATTAACTACACCCACTACACCGGCCAAAACAAAAGCACAAGCACCTGCTGCTCCTACACCTGCTGAAGGGAAAGTAACGCCCAAAGAAGCGACTCGTAGGCTAGTGCAAGAAGGCAAAGTAAAGCCTGCGGAAGCAAAAGGTATCGTTGAAGATATTACGGACGGGTTTGGTGAAGTATCAACGGCAGATATAGAAGAACAAATCCGTTCTTTAAAAGGCGAGACTGCACCAAAAGTACCGTACACCCCAGAACAACGTGCTACCGCAGAACAGCATGCTAAAGACCTTGGCGGTGAGATAGCTTGGCAAGAAGGTGAGTTTGCGCTTATACGTGGGTATTCTGCGCTTACAGGGCAACCTGTATATGCGGCGGCAAAAGGTTCGCTACGTACCAAAATTGATATTGAATCTTTTACTGGGAATTTATTTACCCCACAAGAACGCGCTCGTTTAGTTGCAGAAAAGAAACGGCAAGAACAGGCTGCGGAACAAGCACATAAAACCAAACCGTTTATCACCTTTACCAAAGGGCAAATTCAGACTTCAAAGAATACGCCAAAAGAACTAGGCAGTATTGTTGCTGGATGGTCAAAGCTATTAGGTATCCGTGCCAACATCTACATCACTACGATGGGGGATGCGCGGGCGGACGTAGGTAAATTCACTGGCCCTTATCGGGCGATTGGTTCGGCTGCACTTGACCCGCTAAACGCAGGGTCTATGCGGCGTTTATCTAACGGCGATTACTACATTGCCTTTACGCCATCAACCAGCAAAACTTCAATGCTTGAGGTGTTAGCGCATGAACTTGGTCATGTGCACATGAAGGAGATGTACAACAACGCTTCGCCAGAACTGCAAGCATCTATACAGAAGTCGTTCCAGAAATGGTTGGGCGATCAAAAAGGTAAGACCGCACGGGAACTCGTCGATGCACTCCGCGCACGAACCGCTGCTAAACAAACTCGTGTAGCTGAAGGGTTGATGGCAGATGAGCTAAAACCTTACTGGCGCAGCTTTGACGAATGGTACGCAGACCAAGTATCGCGCTGGGCAACCACGGATGAAAAGCCTATTTCCGTTGTAGAGAAGTTCTTTGCGCGGTTAGGACGTGCACTGCGTAGCTTCTTTGGTAATCTGAAGAACAACCGGTACTTACCGGATGAGACTTTCGTTCAGTATCTGAAGGAAGTAAAAAAGGCTTCGGTCAAACCAACTGCTGATGTGCAGGCAGGTGACGCTAAGTCGATGGTGCGGGAGATGATAGATACCGCAACCGCTAACTTCAAGAAGTGGTTTGGCAATTCAGTCATCCGTAACGCAGACGGTAGCCCAAAGGTCATGTACCACGGCACGGCACGTGACATAGAATCGTTCCGCCCAAAACAAGCGGGCGCTATCTTTGTGACGGATGATCCTCGGTTTGCTGAAGGTTTCTCTAGTACGTCAGAAGACTACATGCTGAAAGAGCTGCGGTCTAAACTTTCAGAGGCACAACTTAACGAGTTATATGATAAAGCGGATGCAATTGCGGCACGTGAGGACACATCTCCTATCGATGAATTTAACAATTTGCTTAGTGAGCTTTTACCAAGCCGCGCAAACATCGTCCCGGTATACGTCAGCGCACAGAATCCGTTTGATTTTCAAAATCGACGCCACCTAGAAAGATTGTCTGAACTTATAGGCGATACCGACCTTTTGCAGGAAGTTGCAGAGGGAAATTGGGAGTATATAGAAGACTCCACCGTACAAGAAATAATTAGAGATTTTTTAGGGCATGATGGCTTCTATGTCATGGAAGGTGGCCGCAAGAACCTCGCCGTCTACGAACCTACGCAGATCAAATCCATATTCAATACCGGTGCATGGAGTCCAACTGATAGCAGGATTTCATATCAGCGGAAGACTGCTGAAGCATTGACCCCTGACGGCGAACGTGCTGCTGCGCTGAACGAGCGCATGAAGGGTATTGCTAACGAGCCGGAGCCAGATGTCGATCAGACATTCCTAGACCGCTTGACCTTGATGGCTGAGAAGTCCAAAGGCATACCGATGGCATTCCGTCAGGCAGTTGTTGACAAGGATGCGCCGGTCAAAGAGAAGCTTGCTGCCGCTTACCAGAACAAGGTCACGAACAGCCTTGGGGAGATTCGCGGTGACGTGCTGAACGAACAGGCACAGGAAGCCACGGGTGTTGCTGACCAACTGATGCGTCGTGGTGGTATCCGCGTCGGGGCCGATGGGCTATTTGAAGTCTACGACCGTGTAGAAAACGGGCAGAGCATCAGCCTTGACGGTGTGTTTGAAATCATCATTGAAAAGCTGGGCGCTAAGCTTGGCTCTGCTAAGGAAGCGGTGACACTCGCCCACCGGGCGTTTATTGCGCAACGTGCCAACGAAATCAACAAGCGCAGTGAGTTGCTTAGAAGCCAAGCTGAAGCTGCGGAAGCAAAGGGTAACAAGCAGGCAGCGGCAAAATTGCGCAAGCAGATTGTGAAAGTTCGTGCATCTCAGGCTGAGATTGATGCTGGGCTTGAGGCTATGCGTACGTTCCCTGAGTTGCAGCAGGCGTTCGATACCTTTACCAAATACAACGAAGGTCTCATCGACTTCTTGGTATCGACAGGCCGTCTTAGCCCTGCACAGGCACAAGACTGGAAGGACAACGTGGGCTACGTACCGTGGACACGTGTAGAGGAAGACACTAATAAGCTTGAGTCCGCTAACAAGCTGCGTACCGGTAACGTGCATCTGACCGAGTTGCCAAAGCTGGATACCGAAGGTAGCTCCAAAGAGATTCGCAACGTGCTCGACAACATGGTGGGTAACACCATCTGGACTATTCGCTCAGGTTTAAAGAACCGTGCTGCGGTCAAAACACTGGAGCAACTACCCGATGCTGAAGAACTAAAGACGCAGGATGAGGTTGACCGCGAACTGAAGAACAACAAGCAGCTTGTGGTATTCGCCTATCGTGACGGTGAGCGTGTGGCATTCCGGGTGCAGAACCAAGAAGACATGGCAGCATTCTCCAGCGTGGTAGATGTTGCAGGCCCGGTAATGAAAGCGTTTACGACAGCAGCAACCGGCTTGCGTAGTTTCGTTACCCACATGCCAACCTTCGCGTTGAGCCAGCTTGCGCAAGATACGGGACGCGCCATGTTCTTGTCTGGTGTAAAGCATCCATTCTCACTCCCCAGCAAAGTGCTGAGTAACTTCTACCATGTGGTCACCGGTGGTGAGACTGACATTCAGGCGTTGGGTATCACAGGTGCTTACGATGGTATGCCTGACCACGCAATGCGTCGGGCGCGTGAGCGTCATGGCCTGCAAGAGCGTAACGTCTTCCTCCGTGCATGGGACAAGCTAGAAGACTTCTCACTTGCTGCTGACATGGCGGTACGTGCTGCAATCTATGAGCAGACCATGAAAGAGACCGGCGACCGAGTGCTGGCCTTCCACCGCGCCAAGGAGTACATCAACTTTAAGACCGGTGGCAACGGGCAGACCGTGCGTATCCTGCGTCAGATCGTACCTTTCATGAACGCCTACATCCAAGGTATGGACGTGCTTTACCGCACCCTCCAAGGCAAAGGCTTGTCGATGGAAGATCGCAAAGCAGCAATGGCACTGTTCTATACCACTGGAGCCAAAGTAGCCGCACTGTCTTTAATCTACGCTGCGCTGGTGGGTGATGATGATGACTACAAAGGTTTGGATGATTACGAACGCGATGGCAACTTCATCATCCCCGGTACAGGACTAAAGATACCAGTTGCTCCTGAGATTGGCTTCTTGTTCAAAGTTATCCCAGAGCGCATCTATCAAGCGATTGCCCGTGAAGGCACTGATCGTCCAGTTGATGCCAAGACTTTTATGCGCGGTATGCGTGACGCTGCAATCAATGCGTATGGCGGGGTAAACCTCACACCTCAGTTGATCAAGCCTGCTATTGAGGTAGCGACTAACTATTCGTTCTTTACGAACAACCCTATCGTCGGTATCAATATGGCAGGGAAAGAGACATACTTGCAGTTCAACAACAGCACTTCAGAGCTTGCCAAGCTGTTTGGGCATATCGGTATTTCACCGATGAAAGTGGATCACTTGTTGCGTGGGTATCTGGGCACCGCAGGTGGAGTGCTGCTGGATGTGACTGACGCTGTGGCTGACCCTGATCGTATGAGCAAGCCGATCAATAAGCTGCCGTTGATCAAGACCTTTATGTACGACGATACTGGGCGCGGGTACAAGACTGAGTTTTATCAGTTCCGTGAGGACGTAGACAAGGTAGTCAACTCAGTCAATACATTCAAGCGGGAAGGCCGTGTCGAGGAGTTGCAGGAGTACCTGACAGAAGACAAGATGAATCTCTACGCTATGAAAGGCGTGGTGGGTAAGATTGAAGATAAGTTAGGTGACTTGCGTCGTTACCGCAATATTATTGCTAGTGATCCAGACCTGACCCCGCAAGAGAAGCGAGAGAAGACAGATGAGCTTTTAGCGTTGGAACGTGAACTACTTGTTGCGTACAACATTCCGCAGCTAAAGAAAATGGCGGGGTATTAAAAAAGCCCCCGGTGCAAGGGGAGTAGCACTCGGGGGCAGGCTCATGTTCCCTTGGAGAAAGCATTGAGTGCGCCAAGCATATCACGCCAATCTCCAGACCCGCAAGCCATATCGTCCCCGTTCTACCACCCGCTTGCACATCACCTGCATCCGTAGTCGGTCAGCCTCTTTCTCCACAAACTCCTGAACCGGGCGGTAGTCCAGACAGGGGATGAAGAAAGAGGTTTCTGGTTGAAACGCGTTCCAATCAATCCAGATCGGGGTGGATAGAATCCGGAGCATTTAGCAGGATTTCCTCATCAAAGAATCCGAGTTTGGAAGCGTCAAACACCAGCGCCTGTACGTTCTGCGCCGTGTTGGTCACCGTACCTGCAAACATCCGCTTGCGCTTCATGCCAAGGAAAGCCCCAGCCTTTTCGTACGGGTCTAATGATCCGTCATAGCTCATGGAGTATTTGCTGCACTCCTCGCGGTAAGGGCGTACCGCCACAAACAGCAGCTTGGTATCTGGCTCATACCGTGCAGTCAACGGCCCACGTGGTTCGCGTATCGGTGCATGCTCCAGCCCGGTCTTGTTGTCCTTGCTGCCGTTAATGACGAGAATCTCGTGGAAGTGTCTTTGTAGGAATGCTCCGAGGAAGTCCTCGCTGTCGAACATCGACTCCTTGTTGCTGCGGCGGCTGTTCTTAATTAGCTCCACAGCGTAGTCCATCACCGGTTTGATAGGGATGTCGTGCAGCCCCAGCTTGCCTGCAATGATGCCGCCGGTCAGGTCAATTGCCACACCCGCCGACCAGAACCGCTCGTTACTTGTGATACCAGCAGCGCGGTCAATCTTCTCGTTCACCTTGTTCAGAAGCTCGATTACCGCTGGTAGGTTGCCCTGCACGTACTGGATGAACGGAATAATGGCGTGACCGTAGTTGCTTGCCAGCCTGCCAAAGTGCTGCTTAGCCTGCACCGCATCCAGCGAAGTGTCGATGGCAAGGTTGGCCTCCAGTATGCGCAGCAGTTCCGGCTCAGGGAATGACTTAATTGATAGCAACGCATCACGAATGACTTTGTTCGATGACGACACCACCGGAAGCTGCCACGTTGTATTGTTGATCCGCTCGACGTTAGCCTTGGAAGACATCCGGCCTTTGCCTTTACCTGATGTAATGTCGTACACCAGATCGGACATCAACTCCGGCTTCATGTTGGTCAACTCATCGATGGTTGCCGTGATGTTTTGCAGGATACCAAAGCGTTGCAGACGGAAGTTGTGCGTGTCCTTGTAGTTCATCATCAGCGCATCTGGGTTGCCGTAGACGCTATTGATTGCTTGGAGCAACGTGGACTTACCTGTACCACCTTCTTTACTGACCAGATTCAACAGGAAGCCATTCAGCGCACCACCTGCCACGAACTTCATCAGTGGGCCACCCCACCCCATGAACAGGGCAAACGCACGAAGCTCCATGCCCGGAGTGCTGTAATGATTGATGACATCTTTCCACACATGGAAGTCACCACGTGTATTCAACGCAGGTACTAAGGGCAGCGTAGCGGCTGACGGTGGGCTGTAATCAACCGTGTCATGGCGTATTTCTTTCTCGCCAAGGATGAACGCGCTGTCATCCGACAACCAACCAAACTGCTTCCGTGCAATCTCTGCCTTACCCATTGCTTGTAACTCCTCTACCCACCGTGTGGCATATAACATCATCGCCTCCTGTTTTTTACCTATGATCGCCACACCATGCTTGGCAATCGTGCTCATGAATTTATCTTTGGAGATGACATCCTGTAGTGGCAGGATGAACTCGCGCACCCCGTCCTTCGGCAGGTGCAACCGCATCATTACGCACTCGCCATCCTCTGGATCGTGCAGTCGCTTCACTACATAGAAATCGTGCGGAAAGATCAGCGTGTCTTCAGCATCGTCCACCGTGCCATCTTTATTCTTCTTCGGTGCTCCTTCCAGATAGATGCCGCCTACATGCCCCCGGAAGAAGGGGAATGGAAACTTAGGGATTGTGTACGCACGGACTTCCTGCGTGACTGGCTCAACGTCTTCAACAACTGGAGCCTCCGCATCTTCATCTGGGTGAATGACTTCTCGCCCAATTTGTATAGGAGAAGTAACCTTGAGCGAACAGCCCTCGCATAACGCTGGCGATAACTTTTTAAAGGTGTCACATGTGTACGGCCCTTTTGTTTGAGCAGCTTTCTTTTCAGTAGTTCGAGCATCGTATTCAGGGTGCTTGTTCGATAGAATATGAATCGCTTTTCCGGCATCAACACAGTGATGCGCAATCGATAGCCCGGCTCTCCATAAGGGTTCCTCCACCGTGTCCTGATTCTCGTAAATATGCGCGAGTTGTGCACAACCTTCTCCCTGTACAGATTTAAGCAGGATGGTTTTGAACCGTGACTGATAGTTGCCCAGCAGTGCAAGTGTCGTGGGGTCAATCTGCCGTTGGAACGGCTTCTCGCCCGGAATGTGTAGCTCGTTCGATACGAACTTGTCACGTAGCGCGTCTAAGCCAACACGTGCGCCAGCCATCAACAGCTTTACAGGCTGCGGATCATCCGGGTTCTTAAAGTTAAGCGTGTCTGGTATGCGCAGAATACGTGCAACGTCAGCGGTAACTGCTGGGTCAGCATGCAGGTTCTGTGCAACACAAAGCGCCTTCAACCCTTCGGCAAAGCCACGCCATTCGTTTTTCTCAAGTGCCTCTTCAAGCACCCAGTACGCATGCACTCCACGACCGGAGTTCACGATAGCGGTTGGCCTTGGCAGGCTGGTCTTCTTAACAAAATCCTTCAGCGCAGCAACGCCTTCAGATTGATCTGCGTACGGCTTACCAAGACCACAGTCGAGGTCAAGGAAAAAAGAATTCAGGTGTGATGCGTTAGCGGTAGTCCGCCCGGAATCATCAGTAAACGAAGCAAGTGCAAAGTACGCGTCATAGCCTCTATGTACCAAGGCATCTGCGTAGCTATCGATCTCCTCTACCGACGATACGAATATTTGTTTTGGTTTTGCATCCTTCTTCAGTCCCACTACGCAATACTGCCCCGTAGCTGGTAGAACCAAAGACAGGAAGTCTGTCCTCGTAAGCATAGCCGCCCCAAGCCGTCTTTTAAAAATAGGTAGGCAGGGATAGTGACGGCAACTACCCTTTTCGGGTGCGCTCCCTAGCCTCCTAAACCTGTGTTATTTCCGCTTCTTCAACAGCGTCTCCACTGCTTCGACAACCTTATCTTGGTACGCAGGCGGCACTTTCGTTAAGCCCTTGAACCAGTTGTAGATCGTGGCGCGGGTTACCCCGAAGTGCTCTGCCACGTCCTGTGCTGGTATATCGTTTTCTATGCACAGGTTGCCAAGCTGGACACCAAGCTTGTTGGTGTCCGCTGAATTAACGATTTTGACAAAGCGGGATGAGTACCCGTTACTCATCATCCCACTCAGCGAGGATTTTGCTTACGTCCTTTTTCTCAGCGGGAGCCTCCTCTTTCTTGCTCGTACGCTTCGTTGGCTCAGAAACGACTTGCGCCGCCTCACTTTCGCCAGCATCTGCGTCACTATCCGCTGCCACCGCCTGCGCTTTCTTTGCCGGGACAGGCTTTTCAAACTCTTCATCGTTAGATTGGTCACCATCCTTCACTCCATCCGTCTGTGCAACGGTCATCGTGATTGCGCTTACTGCTGATGGAGACTTGCCTTGCTCCAGTGCAGCTTGGAATTCGCTGGTCTCAAGGAAACGTACAGGCTTGAAAGTCAGCTTTGGTGTGGAACTATTGGTGTCGAAGCGCATTTCAGTTACGACCGACGTAATAGGCGCACCCTTACTTGCAATCATCTTTGCATATGTCTGCAAAGGCCACTTGCCATTCTCACCGGCACCGAAGATGGAAGTAGACGGCAGTGCAAGCTGGTACACGTCACCGCTAATGTCGTTCTCCAAGACAACTGCTAAACGCTGCTGGAAGCGGCAAGCACGGCTATCGCCCTGACCCGAGCCCTTGATGTTCTGTGGGCAGCTAGCGCACGACTTCGACTGAGGTGCTTTAGCTTTGGCATCTGGGGTTTCACCGTCTGCTGACCAGCAATCCGGGGCGCTGACTACGCCCTTCTTGTAAGTGCCTGCGTAGAAGATACGCGAAATTTTCTGTGCCGCTGCAACGATCACAACATTCATTGCACGGTCTTCGTTCTGCGCAACTTCCTTGCCATTGACCAGCATGCGCCAAACGCCGCCCTCGATGGAGATACGCTTGTTACCGCCGCCACTACCACCCATCAAGGCTTTGGTAGTTTCATCAAGTTCCGCTGTACGCAGGTGGCTGGGAAGATTTTGGTTGAATAGAGCTAGATCGCTCATTGCTTTCTCCTTATTTACGACGAACAACAACCGCGTAACGGCTGTCAACATTGAGACCCGGCGGACACTTGTCGGGATTCTCTTCCAAGAACGAAGCCATATTGTTCTGCGAGATGCGTTTCTCTATTAACTCTAAGGCTTCGTGTTTCTTCACGAACGAATGAAATGAGTGCCAATCATTCGTCCAATAGCGTTTGGCAACTCGACGGCTTACTGTACCAAACGGTGTTTTGAGGCTATCAGTGCCGACCATCTTGCAAGTCTCCAGAAGCTGGAACTCAATAGTATCCAGAGCCTCCTTGAGTTCGGCATCTTCTTTCTCGAACTTGTCAGCCAACGCTTTACGGGCATCGCGTATCTTGATGTACGTCTTAACCAGCTTGTCGGTTGGGATGACTTGTGACTTAGTTTCATCATCCATATTGATCTCCAAGGGTAACTACAACTACAGAATAGAATTATTCTTTGACACTGTCAAGG
>Ga0315909_10000301_pt1 | contig 65234 bp, 79 predicted proteins | sample LakEriMetagenome_11_FD_203527 | JGI IMG/M metagenome (GOLD analysis project Ga0315909, IMG submission 203527) | Freshwater fungal communities from buoy surface, Lake Erie, Ohio, United States - Buoy 2 MA125 | ecosystem: Environmental > Aquatic > Freshwater > Lake | place: USA: Lake Erie, Ohio...
TTCTTCAACCACTGGCTCTTCTTCAACCACTGGCTCTTCTTCAACCACTGGCTCTTCTTCAACCACTGGCTCTTCTTCGACCACTGGCTCTTCTTCAACCACTGGCTCTTCTTCAACCACTGGCTCTTCTTCGACCACTGGCTCTTCTTCGACCACTGGCTCTTCTTCAACCGGAGGCGGAGGAGGCGGAGGCGGAGGCGGAGTCAGGATGTCCTCAATCGTCGGCTCTTCTTCGACCACTGGCTCTTCTTCAACCGGAGGCGGAGGAGGCGGAGGCGGAGGCGGAGTCAGGATGTCCTCAATCGTCGGCTCTTCTTCGACCACTGGCTCTTCTTCAACCGGAGGCGGAGGAGGCGGAGGCGGAGGCGGAGGGGGAGGTGGAGTCAGGATGTCCTCAATCGTCGGCTCTTCTTCGACCACTGGCTCTTCTTCAACCGGAGGCGGAGGAGGCGGAGGCGGAGGCGGAGGGGGAGGTGGAGTCAGGATGTCCTCAATCGTCGGCTCTTCTTCGACCACTGGCTCTTCTTCAACCGGAGGCGGAGGAGGCGGAGGCGGAGGGGGAGGTGGAGGTGGTGCAATCAGATCCGACAATGCAACATCAAGCTCATCAGTTGATAGCCCACCCGGAACAGTAGAAGTAAGGTCACCGAGAACCCCCGACAGATCACCAACATCTACGTCGAAATCAGGGAGGCCCGTTAGCAAAGTACCAGATGAGGGGGCGTTACTAACCGCAGTCGATACGTCGGGCGCAACCTGTGAAATATCTAGCGGCTGATCCGCAACCACAGGTAAATTTGAGTCAGACGGGGGAGGCGGCTGTTGCGACGTGTCTGTTGGCTTAAAAATGCTCTCATTCACATCCGCAAGAAGATCGATGCCCGTATCAGGCGGGGGAGGTGGCTGCGTGGTGTCTTCAGGCTGGAAGACGCTATCAGTCACGTCTGCAAGGGGCGGCTTCTTTTGTGTTGCGTCATAGAAGATCTCGCCAACCCGATCCAATACGTCTACTTCGCTACCCACACCAGAGTATCGAGCGATGTCTTCAGGGGTCAGCGTGTACCCATATTCCGCTGCTTTAGCGCGGAGTTCATCCGCGTCAACCATAAGTGGGTCAACAAATTTCTCAATACGCTCCGCTAAGCCAGCTTCATCCGCACGGCCGACGAACTCCGCGAGTTCTTGGTTAGATGGTTCATAACCAAGTTCAGAAAAAATAGCTCGTGCTTCGTCAATTGATACTGAAGAGTCATCAAAATATCTGGACGCTTGCGAAGTCAGATCTGATTCTTTACCTTGCCCAACAAACCGAGCAATATCTTCTGGGGTAATTGTGTAGTTTTCTTTGCCCGCAAGTTCTTGAAGCTCAGTTAAATCAAGCGTGTTTGCGTCAACATAACTCTTCAGTTGGTTGAGACGGATATCTTCCCCGCCACTGCCAACAAACTGCGCGATTTCTTCGGGAGTCGGGGTATAGCCAGCCGCTTTAAACGCTTGCTCGGCTTCATCGGCGTTTGTGTATAGCGGGTCATACTGCGTGTTAATACTAGAAAATATTGCGTCTTCACGCGGTACCGGGCTTGAAATTCTAGTAAAGCTGTAGCCAGTAGTGGGGTCTGTAGTAGTTGTCCGCTGAATATAATCAGAACGGACGAACGGCGTGACCATTTCATTGGTGATTGCAGAAGCAGGGACACCTTGCGCAATAAGCTGTTCGCGGACTTCATCCGGTGTAACAATTACTTTGTCAACATAATCCCGCGCAGCTCGTAGTTTGGTAGCCTCGTCGCCTACACCCGTAAATTTAGCGGTCTCGCCACTTAAAATTTGGTCAGCGGGAACACCTGCTTTTATTAATTCGTCGTATGCTTCTGAGCTTGACACAGCGTTGCGATCAAACTCCTGCTGAAGCTGTGCCCCAACAGTTCCTTCAAGATTAACTCCGGGCTGGCTGATTGGTTGGAAACTAGCCGCAACTGCCGCAGCCGTTGCTGCGTCATACCCCTGATCTAGCGCCCACTGCTTAACTTCATCGTTGTCGATTCGAGTAGAGTCAATATAACCGAATACGCCCTGAGGCTTGGCTGGGTCTTGGGCATTACCTAACGCGTAATAATCCGCGCCGCGATTAAGAAGGTTATAGGTCCCGTACGGATTCTTAGCCGCTGTTGTAAGCTGGCTGATAGTAGGCGGGGTAAAGTTTTTCTGAATAGCCGCCACTTCATCATCGGTCGGCTCGTAGCCGTATGACTTAAACGCATCTCGAATCTCATCCGCCGTAACAGTTTGCGCGTCGAGAACGGCGGGCAAATAGTTATTTTCTACGTAGCCAAGAGTTTTATCAGGCGTTGTGGTTTCAAGCGCGGACTTTAAATTTGTCGCATCAGTATCGGTCAACGTATAGCCATAGTTCGCGGCCTCTGCTTTAACTTCGGGGATCGATAAAGCCCGTCGATCGAATTCAGTCTTGTACTGCGGCAGATACGTAGCCTCGTCCTGCTTTCCAACATACCCCATCGACCGAAGCTGATCGTCCGTGGGGTACCAACCTTCAGCGTTCGCAGCAGCACGCGCTTCAGTAATATCAATATAGCGCGGGTCCGTATAGTCGGTCATCCGTTGTAAAAGACCTGACTCTGGAGCCACGCCCATAAAACTGCGGATCTCTTGATCAGAGAGCACATAGCCAGTTCTAGATTTGACAGAATCAGCAATAGCCTTTGCTTCGCCGTAATCAACAGTATCGGCATCGGGCAATTTTGTAAGATAGTCAGAATATTGTGTAGTAAGCGTTAGCGCCTCTTCACGTGTCATCTCTGGGTCACCATACGCCCAGCGAAGTTTTTCTAACTCAGCATCTGATACCCCCTTTGCAGCGAATGTACCCCGCAAACCTTTTAAGGTTTCAGCCTCATTACGCCGACCGGTATAGGCCGCAATATCCGCGTCGGTTAACGTGTAGCCTTCAGCATCAGCAAGCGCCTGTAACTCACTCAAGTCAACAGTATTCGGGTCTGAAAATTTAGCGGAAGCTTGTTCTAATACTGCGTCTTGGTCATCAACTTTGCCGGTATACGCGCTGTAATCAGCAGTGGTTAATGTACGCCCCTCTTGTTTTGCGAGGTCTTGCAGTTCAGTACGTGTGATATATCGGTCATCAAAATAGTCTTGCGCAAGATCAAGCGTATCGACTTCATCCTGCTGCCCAGTAAACCGAGCGATATCTGCGTCAGTTAGCGTATAGCCTTCAGCTTTAGCCCGCGCTTCAAGTTCAGCACGGTCAACGGTCTGGCGGTCAAAATCAGCACTAGCCTGTCCAAGTACCGCAGATTCGCCCCCACGCCCGACATAATTTTCGATATCTTCGTCAGATAACGTATAGCCATACTTTTGGGCTTCCGCACGTAGCTCAGCTTCATCAATATAATTTTGATCGACGTAGCTTGCGAGACGGCTGCGGATAGTAGCTTCGTCTCCACTGCCGAGTTGTTGGATCTCAGTATCGGATAACTCAAATCCTTCGGGCACAAGCGTAGCTGCATAGTCCCGCATCTCATCAGCAGTCGTTACAGCATTATCAAAATACGAATCTACGTACGTCTCGCCAGTGTTAGCAAATTTTGTAACGTCTTCGTCAGTTAATGTATACCCGTGGCGATCCGCAATACCCTGCAATTCTTCTCGCGTTAACTTCGACGCATCTAGTTCTTGTTGTAAATCCTCGATGCTGTCGTCTGACTGTAAATATTTACTCAGATCAGCTTCCGAGAGCTTAACGCCTTCTTGTACAGCAACCGCCTGAATATCAGTTAACCGCTTCGCAGCTTCTTCCGCGTCTAAAGACAGAATAGGGACAGAGATATCCTCTTCTTGATCAATAATATACCGATCAGAAACCTGCTTAGTCGCAGCAGTGCGGTCACCTGCACCTGACACAAACCAAGCTTCCTCCTCAGCTTGTTCCTCTGATAGCCCAGCATCTAAAAGAAGTTGTTTAGCTTCGTCCTGTGTTGTGTACTTTTCGTCAGCATACGTACGAACTTGGTTAAATAGCTCAGTCTCTGACCCGGCTTGTCCTTTAAACCGCTCAAAATCTTTATCAGTAAGCGTATAGCCTTCTTCTGCGGCTATATTCGCAGCTTCCGCAAAAGTCAAACCAAGAGCATCAAGATCAGGAGTAATTTTGCCCTCAAGATCATAAGCAAAACCAACCCCCGCACGGTTTGCTATTTCTTGAGCCTGCTCACGGGTGAGTGTCGCGCCTTCTTTAGCTGCGATAGCTAAGACTTCATCAGCGTCGAGAGTGTACCGATTTACTACATCCGCAACTCGGCCCTCACCTACACCTTGAGCAGAAAGAGCTTGTTGTTTAGCAAACTCTGGATCAAATCCAGCGTCAATGAGAGCCTGTTCGGCTTCGGCTCGTGTAGTATATTTATTGTCAGCGTAGCCTTGCACTTGTGTTAACAAGTCAGCTTCAGACCCAGCTTTGCCAGCGAACTGTTTAAATTCATCCGGGGTTAACGTATGGCCCTCAGCCGCTGCGGCGTTATAAGCTTCATTATAGGTTATCCCCCGTGCATCTAAGGTCGAGGTAATTTTTTTCTCTAGATTATATTCGGACGATGAAGACCCCGCAGATTTAGCGATTTCTTCAGCTTCTTCACGTGTAAGTGTCAAACCTTCTTGCTTGGCGATAGCCAAAACTTCGTCAGCATCTAAGGTTAAACTGTCAATGGCCCCCGCTAATTTACTGTCGTCTTTGCCAGAAGCCCACCAAGCTTGACTTTTAGCTAGCGCGGGGTCAATTCCAGCCTCAATTAAGGCTTGCTCAGCTTCAGACTTAGAGAAATAGCGTGGATCAAGAATCCCACGAACTTTAGACGATAGTTCTTCTTCCGTCCCGCCCGTTTTAAGGAGCGCATCGCGTTCCGCGTATGTTAGGCTAATGCCTTCTTCCGCTTCAATCTGACTTAATTCGGAATACGTTAAAACTTTTTTATCAAGTTGTTCTGTTAGATCAGCAGCAACATTTGCCTTGTCCGGGTTATCAAACTCACGGTACAACTTGATATCTTCCGGCTTTAATGTATAGCCTTCGTTCGCTGCAATTTCTTTAAGCTCGTTGTATTTTGCTAAATCTTCAGCATTAGTTGGTATATCAAGGTCTTTCCCCGTCTCTAAGAAATGCGCGTACGGGTTAAACGAACGGTCCCACGACCGGCCCATCGCCGCTTTATATGAAGCTTCGTCAAAATCAGGTACTTCTTTACGAACATTAATTTCTTGAACTAGCCCATTAATACTCGTCGGGTCGTTAGCGACGTTTTTAGCAGGATCAATAGCCGGTAGATACTCAGCTAAAAGACTATCCGGGATATCGACCCCTTTCGCTTCTTTATAGAGATCTTTAATCTCCGCGACTGCATTAAACGCCGCACTTACTTTAGCCGCATTAGCGAGTTCTTGGACTTGAAACTCGGATATAGCGGTAGTTAATTCTTTTTGTAGTCCGCCAAGAGACTCCGTTAAGTCATCGTAATCATCTTTGTAATCTGCAATTTTAGCTTCAAGCGCCGGTCTTGTTGTAGTCTTATATGTTTCAACATCTGCTTGTAACGTAGCAGCGTCCGCTCTAAGACGCGCAGAATACCGCCCATCATAATCATAAGCGGCCTCATTTGCGTTGTAATAATCGATTCTGCTTTGTAAATTAGTAGCTCTTGTTTGGAGAGAATCTCTAATTCTTGTATCTTGGCGAACGATTAAATCCTGCTGATAGGCATTTTCTTGGATGTCCGATTCAACATTCTTAAATCGTGTAACAACGTCACTTACACCAGCAGAAGCGTCTTTCAATACCGGGTTGTTAAAAGTCCCACCAAGATATTGCCCGACTGTACTAATCGCAGAAGATGTCAAAGACCCAAGAAATGCTTTTTCTGTGGAGCCACCAAGAAGCTCTGAAGCGATTGCAGCAGATGCCGCACGAGTAAATGTAGTTGAAATACGCGAACTATCAATTCCAAGACCCTTCAGAGTCGCGTCAAGCGTAGAGCCAACCCCCGCTGTAATTCCAGCAGTAAGCCCACCTTTTAGTAGTGCCTGTACCGGGTCTTTGCCCGCTGCTAAAGCTTGGAAACCAGATACGAACGCCCCAGAAGCCATCGCGCCAGCCATATTGCCAGCAACATCGCTCATGGCTTTTGCGGTAGCGCCGCTGACATCGCTCCCGATGGCTTGGAAAAATACATCAGAGGAGATTGACTGCGACACTTCCGCCGCAATAGCGCCCCCCGCATAGGATGTCACGCCGCCGATCACCGCCGACTTCAGGATATTACTAACACTGCCCCCCTGAATAGCGGTCAACCCACCAGACAGCGCCGCCGTACCAATCGCCGTGGCGGCGATCGTACCAATCGAACTTACACCAATAGCTGCCGCAAGACTTGTACCAATCGCCGCTGTAAGGCCAGAGGCACCAGCATAAGCGAGGATCAGCGGAGCGGCGGGCATTAGAGTTTTACCAAGAAGACGTTTATAGGTTTGCCATTCGCTGTAGATTTATATTGTTCAACTTCTAAATCTACCATTTTCGCTAGTTTAAGAAACTTCTTGTCTTCTGCATAGGTGTAGGCAATTTTTACATCAATGCCTTTTAAGTATGCAGCAAGCATTTTGATGCTTTTCGCAAGCTCACGGGGGCTATTTGTATCCCCCATCGTATGAATCTCAACCACCCCCTTAGCCCGCACCAAGACTAAGAAAACGTAGTCACCGAGATGGACTAACTTGGCGCTGTCTTCTTGTATGGTCTGCACGAGTGCAGCCAGCATCTTCTGCGTCTCTTCTTCTGACCCCGTAACTTTACGAAAGTACGCAGTGATTATACGAATAATCTCTTCAGTCTCTTGGGGATCGAGTCCGTCCATCACAGATAGTTTGATACAAAAGATAAGGTTGAGATAACAGATGGTACCGCAGGCATCACGAACGGGGCAACCTGTGCGGGATACGCTTCGAAGTAGATCCCATTCAATGCGCCTAGTTCTATCTGATCCGCCGCTCCAACAAGCTCAACATAGTCACTAGCGGCTAACTGTACGAATACGTTACAAACACAAATGACATACCCGTCGCCCCCACCGTGACTGGAAATAATATTGTACTTACTAGCACTGTTCGGGACATCTACCCCGTTAACCCGTAGCCATAACCAGAGCGCGTGTATTTGGCTACTAGTATTAACTGCTTGAACGCTAAACTGATAGTTGTATATGCCCTTTTTGGTGACCTGAATACCGCCACTTGGAGACAAAGAAGTAAATGAAGCAAAGTCAGTAGCCACCAACGGAATGACAGTTGCGGTGTTAGCAGCCGCAAAATTAAAGTCAGTTAACCGAGAGTACGCCCCGTACGGTGTGAAAAGACTCCCCGCTCCGGCCTCTGTATCAATCAGCGCATTGAATGAAGACGTAAGGCGATTGTAGAACAGGCGATGGACGTTATTAAGCTGATCTTGATATGAATCAAGATAAGTAGGGGTAGCCTGTGGTAGCGCTGGCGGCTGTATCTTGAGAACAGATCCAGACATTACCGCCTTCCATCATTACGCATGTCAAGCCGCATTGAACCGAGCTGCCAGTTTACTCCAAGCCCGGTCGATTCAAACTTCATGATCATCTGCCGTCCACGCACGCGCGTGAAGACTTGGCCGGTAAACGCCTCTATAGGTACAGTTGCAGTACGTACAACTGTATTCGCACTATTACCGCCAACAGAAGCGGGCGTCGTATAACCAGAGCCAGAATTAACCATTGGCTGTAACGTCAAGACCCCGCTCGGACTGGTCGCGGTAGACCCCCGGAACGTCAAGTCTGGCAACACCCGCCAGATAAACATGAAGTTGTGCCCGTCGTCTAGGTCAAATTCTGAAGACTCAATGGTAGCCACAATTGGCACAACAGCCGGAGTCTCGGCGTCATCCACCCCGTTTTCGTGCTCAACAAGGTTGTAACTATACGTAGCAGCAATCGGATAATCTTGTAACCCAGAGTCGAGCCACGCGGTACGCCCTAAGTTCCCGTAGTACCAGATGTCCTCTAGATAGTTATAGATGACATATCGGTCAATCTGGTTGGAGTTTGCTGAACAATAAAACCACCAGACTTCATTAAATCCTTCGTTGGTACCAGCAAAAATCTGTGGGCTTTGAAGAATGTTGATGTCTTGGAAGATGTACTGTCGAAGATCGCAACGAAGCGTTTGAGTACGACCATCGTACTTGTAAAACTTATCCACACCCATCCAATATGACACCCCGTTTGCGAAAGCAACCGCGTTCTGCCCCGCGATAGAGATGTTATCGCCTTGGAGCTGCGCTCCCCAAATATCAGGAGCCCCAAGGTACTGTAAAGAATAAAGCGCGGTATCAGTCCAAACAAGTATCTCTTGCCGTGATTGAAGCGCCGTTATGATTTCGGAGCCCCGCGACAACAAAATACTCCCAGCTTGGCTTGTTGCGCTTGGAGTCCAGTCTAGCGCGTCTTCTTGATCAGACCAACGAATAAGCATTGGGTTTTGCGTTGGCGACCCGTAATCATTGGCCCCAAACGCGAAAACAAACCGGTAAACGTCAGAAATTACTACGTAGTTCTGGATGATCGGGACATTAGCAGCACCGGGGAGTGTAGCGAGATCTTTCCCGCGAACAGATGGGCCGAGCGTGGCGTCCCAGTAATAAATACGACCACCACGCGGGGCAAAAACTAAGTCCTCACCGAAGTTACCCTGACTCCACACCCGCAGCGGCAAAACTGTGTTTGACCCACCACCCCACGGACCCGTACCCCACGGACCTAACCCCCACGAAGCTGTACTTGACGGGCTGGGCGTAGTAGCTACTACGTTACCGGTATTAATCTGAAACGCAGCGACAGTAAGCGTGCCGCCATTCCCAGTATCAGCCGCGTTTGACGTGACCGGTAACCCGGTAACCGGGTCTTTAGCAGTGATAACGAATGTATTGTTATCGATAATGGAAGCGATCTGATACTCTTGGTTGAGCACCGCTGCCGTGATATTCCCGCCAAGGCTAACCGCACCACTAAAAGTCACAAAGTCATTGATTAGCGCGCCATGCGCGGGGCAAGTAACTGTAATCGTAGAGCTAAACGGCGGAACAGTTACCGCCGAAAAAGTAGCCCCACCCGCAGCAGTTGTGTATCGGATCGGGGTAATGTCGTAATACTGCGTGCCACGGGTCAAGTAATACTTTAAGTTAGTCCCAACCGCGATCCAATTACTCTGGTTAAGATCAAACCAGTTAAACAGCGCCCGGCAAACACCGAGAAAAGTATAGTTATTAATACGCAACCATCCACCGATCTTCTCAGGCGTACCCTGACGAAAGCGCACCTTATCGCTAACATACCAACCTTGTTCGTTGGTGTAGCGGGTATTTTCCCGGTTGACGCCGGGTTTCGGTAAAACTTTCTTGAGTGGCATGATTACTTAATTTAGTAAGATAGGGAATCCAGACGAACCAAAATCCCAGTTCGTGTTATTACCTCCATCAACACAACCATTACTAGTAAACGCCGGGATCCGCCGCGCAGGGTTAACAACATTCATATCTTTTACATAGAGCCGATATGCGACTGGTTCTGATAATGTACCGAAAGTTGTAGCTGAATTAACCGTGATATTTCTTGTAACAGCAGCGGGGGCCGAAATTAATTTTTGCTGGTATGTGGTAGTAGCGGCTAACTGTGTAAAAGCTATATTATCAGTAACTGTCATATTACTCTGTAACTCAAGGCCCAAATCTATTTTATTCCCCAGCTCCATCTGTAATCTATACAATGTTGGATTGCCCACTAACACTAAGAACACACTAGTACCCGCTGGGTATGTAGACGATATACTTGTTGTACTTAAATATAACGCCGGATATGAATGCCCACCGCCGTCAAAGACTAAATACTGTGGTAAATCAGCATCTGTCGGACGAAAGAAAATACCCGCAATCGTATAACTGCTAACGACAACTGAACCGGTATTAGTTACTGCAAAAACCTGCCTAAAATACACCCGCCCAGAATTCCCAAAAACTAACTGTGTCGTATCATTACAACTAAGTACAGCCGTATAAAGATAAATATTAATTGTTAACTTACTAGCGCCGAAGCAAATGACTGATTCCACTGTCCAAACAACAGTTGGAGCAATATATGGGAATGTTACATCAGCATCAACCAATGCAACCCCCGAGAAAGTATTTGATGACACAGTTGCCATCGTTCGGGGTGTCAGTGAGGGGGTAAAAGTTATATATACATTCTGCCCAAGGTTGTAATCACAAAACCCAGCTTTTTGGATCGAACAATTCGCAGATATATCAATAGAATGTTTGGACGTGGCTGCAATAATCGAGGTAGTAGAAGTTACAGTTAAAGACGCACAAGTGGTATACCCAAAGTCGATAGTCCCAGACCCAGAATTACTATCAATTACAATATTATCTGCAAGAGTTGGAACCCCTGCACCACCGGGGCCGCCCGAAAATGCCGCCCAATTCGTAGATAGAGTGGCGTCACCCGTACCGCCCACCCAGTAGTATGTCGCCATTTAAGCCTCTTGCGCTACTGCAACAACATCCCAACGTGATTCGTTAGCGTTGTAAATAGCCCCAACATATAAAACTTTATTAGCAGCGGTTGCTGTCGGCAAAACTACGCCAACCGCACGAAAACTATTAACAAGTCCAGTTGTGAATGTAAGCGATCGACTGATACCGTTATCTTTAATACGGAAAATAATCACTTGGCCGTTTGTGGGCGCACCAGCATCAACATCGATTACTAAATTGGTGGTCTGCCCAGTGCTTACGTACTGGTCAAAATTATTACTATTCCAAGATAGCGGGCTCGCGATAGTAGCTGCGGAAGAAACGCGTTTTGTGATTTTCTTATTCGTTAGCGTTTGCGTCGCGGCAATCCCAGCTACAGTGTCCGGGCCAGTAGGATAAGTTAAATCGGTCCGCCCACTACCCCCATTAGCGGTACCTAAAGTACCCGCAAGTGTAACTGCGCCAGTCGTAGAAACTGATGGGGTGAGTCCGGTTGTACCGGCTGAAAAAGATGAAACCGAAGCGGGTAAAGCAGCCCAGACTAAAGCGGACCCACTCCATTGTAAGTATGTACTAGCAACGGTGGGCGCGGCTAAAAACGCTGTAACGCCGGGGTTCGTGTTGTAGACGAGCTGATTAGCAGCGCCACCAGCTACATTCGTAGCTGAGCCGACAGACACATTAGAAAGACTGGTCTGCCCCGTACCGCCGTTAGCGATCGCTAATGTGCCCCCAAGAGTTACCGCCCCCGTTGTGGCGGAATTGGGAGTTAATCCAGTAGTGCCAGCGGAAAAAGAAGTAACCCCACCGCCGCCACCTCCGGCTGCTGCCCATGTAAACGCAGTACCATCCCATTGCAAGAAGGTGCTAGCTACAGTAGGAGCAACGATAAACGATGTAGCACCCGCACCAGTGTTATACGGAATCTGATTCGCAGTGCCACCTGCTATGTTAGTAGCGGTAGTCGCAGTAGTCGCAGTAGTCGCCGACCCAACAGACACGCTGGCAAGGTTAGTTTGTCCTGTACCCCCACTTGAGACAGGTAGCGCGGTATCAAGCGTAGCAGCCCCGGCACGCAGCGTCGGGAAATAGTCAACCACTGCAACGACATCAGTGCCGTTAACGAACAAGTGCGCCCGCTGCCCGTTAGGAACAGTGATACCAGTACCTGCTAGAGTCTTTACAACGATCGACTGCGCACCGATTGTGTTGTTGTAAACGAGGTACTGCTTCTCAATGGTTGGGACAATAAAGTTCCGCGTCGCCGAAATCGTGCCAGTAACTTCAATGACTAGATTACGTTGGGCCTGTGAACCAACAGAGTCCACGTATCCCGCAGCCCAGTCATAGTCATTATCAAGCGGGAACGTAGCAGTTGCCATCCCAGTGATGGCTTCCTCAAAGACGTTCTCGAAGTTGTCGTTGGTCGTAGTACCCCAAGCATCAGTCTGCTCACCGATACCGATAAGCTCAATCTTAAGGTTCGGGGAGTATGAACTGGGCATGATTAAATCCTGATAATTGCTTGGCTAGAATTATTTTCCGGGAACTGGAGAACAAAATTACCAGCGGAGGTAGTAGTGGAACCAAAGTTGTAAACAAACACCGCCCGGTTGGCTTTCGAGAAGTTGTAGACTAAAACGCCAACAGCAGTGAAGCTAGTGGACACCCACACCGCATTCGCAAAGTCAACAAACGCGGTGCCGTTAGATAAACTAACCGTCGCCCCAGTTAACGTAAGCCCGCCCGTCGAGTAGCCCCCACCAGCAGGAAGCTCGCCAGCAGTGGTATATACCGCCGTATTCGGGCCAATATTAGCCGCGCTTGTGTATAGCGCAGCCTTGAATGTGTCTGTGTTGAAGTCGTGGATAGCTTCGAACAGTTCTTTCTTGAAACTAAAACACAACCCAGTCGTGATAGCCATTAGCTGACCTTCATCCGAACTTGACCAGAACGGTACGTATCCTGACGCAGCTTACCGTCACCCAGCACTTTGATCAGCCCAACAGCTTGTACATACAACTGCTGATACATCGCCACAAGGTCCGCTTCGCCTTTCATGAACCGGATCGCTTCAACTAACGCCCCGTTCAATAGCGCGGAGTCGAACTCCTCTCCAAGCCACGTGGTACCACCACTCAACGGATCAGAGATCGAAAGAGGATACGCGGCATAGGTTAAAGTAGACGTATAGGCGATGTTCGGGGTGGGGGCGACGAAGACCGTGATTTCATCTTGAAACGCGTAGTATTGCGGCACCCCGGTCGTTGAAGCAGAGGGATACGCTTCCCGCATGAAGTCCGTATCTTTGTTCAACAAAAACTCAAAGCTGCCCGTACCTGTGTTAACAGCGAACGAAAACGCGTAGAGAAAATCTAGCGGCAGAGTCAGTAGAGGGTTACCCGGCGTAAACGTCAAAGTTGTCGTCTGACGTAAAACGGGAAGCTGGACAGTGTTGTAGATCTTCTGTTCAGCTTGCTTCGTGAACATAGCAAGCTGAGACGACGTAAATGTCGTCTCACAGACTTCCTGAATGTTTGCACAAAGCTCTACGTAGTTCATAGCTTACGCCATCGGTCCACGGGCCATCTTGCCCTTAGTCTGTGCTTTACCACCACGAACCTTGATCCCGCTTGTCTTAGTCGGGTTGGGTTCCTTAGCGGCAAGCAGCGTATCAAGATTCTGGATAGTCACAGGCGTACTGGACTTCCACGATTCTTTCTTCGTTGCCATCTTAAGCCCCTTTCTTGTACGTAAAGGAGGACTTTTTCTGGTTCATAGCACGGGCAAGGTTGCGACCGTACTTCTTCATGTTAACGCTTGTGACACCGCCTTTAGCAAGCTTGGTCATCGGCTTGCCGGGGTGCATCGCTTTCTCATGTTTGTGAACCGCTGTTTTGGCAGACATATCTTTCATGGTGACCTCTAAGGAGTATAGACGTTAATGACCCCGAGACGCGGGACGGTTGCAAAGCCAAATAGCGGTCTGACCTGTGCTCGACTCTGCGGATAACCAGTAAAGTCAGGACGAGGATTGCGAATTGCCTGCGGATCCTCAACCGGGAACGTACCAAGCTTTAACTGCGGATGACTCGGATTCCAGCACTCCATACATGCCAGAATCTGCGTCGGGGTATCTTTAACAATCAGTTCTTTCAACTGCTTCAGTTTATACCGAAACCCACAAATATCACACTCCGCAATCGCCCGTTTACTGGACGCAAACTTGCTGCTCATGACCGGATCCCATACATACGCGGGACAAACCGGACAGACGCCTTCTCGCGGTCTTCACCAGCAGCCAAGTTGAACTGCTCGTCATACGCCTCTTTCAGCATCGGGACGCGCTCGGCAAGCTCGGGCACTTTCATTGCAATGTGGTACGCAAGCCCTGCAACAATTGCGGGTAAGAACCGGAATGGAGCATCCTGTGTATAAGCCCCAGACCCTGCATTCTGAATACGACGTAAGCGGTAATATGCGAGAACATATGGAGTAGACGAGTCCGGTACGGGCCAAAGAACGATTTCAGGGGCATCACGAAGACGACGCACAAAAATCTGAATAGGCCGCCCCTGTGCTAGTTTCGCAGGGATGGCCGAATAGGTAGAAACACTGATACGAGAAATTGTTAAATCAGACTGTGTAGTGGGATTGCCCGCACCGGTACGAATAGTGTGTTCAAGAATATCAATCGTATCTGCGGGCAGCGGGTATGTAGAGACGCCGGGAGTCAAGTTGATTGTCCCCGGCTCGATCGTCCACATGTTGATGCCACGATTGGCAAACTCGATCGTCAACAGATTCATCGACCGGCGAGCCGTACGCAGGTCATAGCCAGACCGCATCTCGCGACCCGCACGTTCCCACGCGTCTTCTGCAATCTCGTTGAAGTCGAGATTAAAATCGGCAACACCAGTGGTAGCCACGTTTTATTCCTTTGAGATGTGCTCTGCCGCTTTTAATTCAGACGGATATCTAACCTTAGCTTCTTCGACAGAACACAGCGGTGTGTCTTGTATGAACTGGCGCCGTAAAAATGCGTGTTCAACATTCTCTACATGTTTCCACAACTTATCATCTTCAATGTAATACCAGCGTTCATACGCCATAATTACTTCTTTGCCGTTTTAGCAGACTCTCGGAATGCTTTGGCAGTAGGAGCGCCGGGACTACCCGGTTTACGCATCTTTTCCCCGGAACCGGCTTTGATTCGGTTACGCTTAGCATGGATGTTGGCGTAGAGACCAACAGGGCCACCCTCTGCGTACATGTTGAACTCATCACCGTCTTTACGATGCTTGCGCTTGGGCATCTTGCGAGGGGAGATGATGCCCATTCCCCTCGACGCCATCACAGTACACGTCCCTTGGTCTTACCACGTTTAGCGATCCCGTCTGCACGACTCGACGCCGAACTGACAGAGCCGCCCTTCGCATAACCGGGGCTCCCCGCTACCGCAGCAGCTTGATACGGAGTCCGCCTACGAGACTGGAACATGCGCTGTGACCGAGGCGTCGGCAACTGCCGAACAGCGGCTGCGGCTTCACGCTCAGCACGAGGCTTACCATAATCACGACTGTAGATCGAGCCTTTCTTCTCCATCTGCTCCGCAGCCCGTTCACCCATCCGGTTCCGGTTAGAGACGAGCCGATCAGGCTCAGGTTGCGGCGGGGAGACAAGGGGCGGCACATCAGCGGGAGCCGGTGCGGCAGCGCGGGGCGTGGGAGCAGCAGCGCGAGGGGCGGGTGCAGCGGGAGCCATCGCTCGCGACCGCGCAGCTTGACTCTCTGCGGCAGCACGACGATCGTCAGCTTCCGCTCCACTCGTATCTACCGTACGAGTAATGGCCGGGCCTTCATCACCCTCGACAGTCTTAATCGGGGGACGCGAGACAGAACGCGCAGCACGTTTACTCGCAAGAATTTCATCTAGCGCGGGGGTCTCGCCCTCGGCACCAGACTGTTGCAAGAAGCGTTTTGCCCGCTCGTAAGTATCTTCTTCGAACCGACCACCGTCGGAGAATTTACGCTTTTTCATACGAACCGTCCTTTAGTCTTGCCGCGTTGAGCGCAACCGTCAGCGCGACTGGAAGCGGAACTCACCGAGCCACCTTTAGCTAGGCCCATCGACCGACGCGGAGCATCTTGTGCTGCTTTATCAGTCGCGGTGTCCATGTCGGACTCTTCTTTCTGGCGACGCATACGCTCTTGCTGTTCGAGCGTAGGAATCATGTTTTGGTCCGCCCGACGCGATTCCATCAGTCGGTTGATATTGGCCTGCACTTGAGCGTCATCTTGCGACGTATCAGGCGGGGTCGCGGCTTGCATCGGACCCAGCGTCTTCGGCTTCATACGCTTGGGCATCATCTTAGCGGGCTGCATTTTCTTCGACTCCTGTTTATTAGGACGGTCCATCTCAGCACTTGCCGCCGTAATTCATTTTGACCATCTTAGTTTTGGTCTTGCCTTGTTTAGCAATACCGTCTGCGGCTTTGTGACCAGAAGCAAGCCCACCACCCGCATAAGCTTTGCCACCTTTCTTCATGCCCTTCATCTCAGCCATTTCATGCTTGACCATCGACTTCGGAGCGCCCTTTTTCTTCATGAAGGCTACTTCTTTGCCCATCATAGCTTTAGATTCTTTCATGTCACCACCTTGGTTAAATTTGCGGCCTTTATCAGCCTCGACGTAATCACGACCTACTTTTTGCGGAATACCAACACGTTTAGCGGCAGCGGGGTCGTTAGCGACCATCGCCATCAGATTGTGTTGAGCTTTGCTCTTGCTCGGCATCTTTTTTCCGTCCTAACATCCGCTGCACCGTGTCGGTTTCCCAAATACGGATACCGGTCCACAGGATAGTAAACACAGCCGCGATAGATGGCAACATATCAACAAGAGTACCGATAACTGTGATAACAGACAAGCCATCTAGAATTGTCTTTCCGACTTCTGCATCTCTCATGTCAGCAATTCCACGCCCGCAGAGATTTGTTAATCCGACTGTTTGGGTCGCTCGCAGTCTTAGCTGAAGTCAGCTTTTTCTTCATCCCCTTCATGCGGGCGCAGAATGAGTCCCGTCGGGGACCGCCTTCAGGTTGGGGAGCTTTGAGTCCGGGCTTGCCGGGGTTTGCTTTGTTGTAGCTAGCGCGACCTTTGGCGTTGAGACCGCCTTCAGGGTTCTTGCCTTCTTTGCGCTGCCACGCGGGTGACTTAGCCATTTACAGCTCCAAGGTAGAGAGCACGTTCGTCCTTGCGACGAACTTCGAGGCCAGCTAATACTTTACCAGCAGACAGATTCCATTTCAAGAACTCGTCTGCGGCACCAGAATAGTCCTCACGGTTATGTTTCATGCGCAAGGTTGAGTTCTGAAGATTACCTAGCCCAACATTAAAAGCGAAGCTAGTGAGTGCCAGATGGCGAGGCCCAAGAGGATCCACAGCACATAGTCTGAGTACCCCCGCCAGAAACCGTGAAAGATCTTGCTGGAGAAGGCTGTTAACTTCTTCATCGGTCAGTCTCCGATTCCAACCTTCTGGTATAGACAGCTCAAGTCGTCGATCAAACGGGACACGGATGTGATTAGGGTCGATAACGTGACCCACACCAATAGTCCACAGACGAGCAGGACAGCGGTAAGGAGCATGACGTACCCCCTCGTGATGCCTGAGCATGTCGATCAAGACCTTCATTTCTTGCTGAAAGCCTGACTACCAAACCAGAAGCTGATAACCGACGCCCAGATGATCTGAGTATCAGCATCCCACAAAGTAGCAATCACTTCTGCGAACGGGGTACCGAGCTTCCATGCGTAGAAAGCGCCGAAGATGTTGATGAAGCACAGCAGGGCGAACATGCCGTACGTGATCGCAGGACGGACCATTGCCCGAGCGTTGATGACCCATGTGCTAGCGCCTTGACCGATAGCGATGTCGTGCGCATAGAGGGCTTGCTTTTCCTGTAGGGCAGCTTGCGCCATCGAGACATCGGCGTTGATCTGAAGCTGGTCCGTCCTGATCTCTTCTACCTTGGCTTGGGCCTCAAACCCAGCTTTCCGCAGTTCAAGCTCGCGCTCAATCTGCATCCGGGCCAGCGCAATCTCATGGGCCTTGTCTGCACGGTCTTGGAAGAACCCCAGCAGCTTAGGCAAGCCGCCAGCGAGGAACGAGAGCAGGGTAGTCAGTAGTGTGATCATGCTTTGTCTCGGCTGGTTGAGATGGTGTCTTCGCCCTTGGTCACAGTCACGCGTCCGTCTGTGACATCGACCTTCATGGACGGCTCTTTCCGGTCAAGCTTGTCGAGGCGCTCGATCAAGGACTTGATGACCTCAAACTCAGGACGCTCTTGCTTTGGGTTCGCTCCGGCGATACCGTTCAGCATGGCGATTAGCGCAGTCAGCGCAGCCGACACAAGACCAATCACGGCAGCAATCTTGGACTCTTCAAGCAACAGGCTGGCCCCCACCCCGACCACAACGATCAAAGTGATGTAGAACAGCCCGTGCTTGCCGATTGCCTTACCAGCAACTTCCTTTGCCGCAGACTCAGCCTCTAGCCGCTGAAGCTCGGCCTTGGCTTGCGCCTTTAACATCCGGATCTCGTTTCTCACGGCGGACCCCATATCTAGTTAATATATACAGCTTTAGAAAGACAAAGTTTATTGTAGTCGTTTGTACCTACAAACCCCATGTAGTCGATACGTCCGAACTGCGTGTCGTCTTTACCGTATATAGCGACCAGCTTGCCGCCAAGGGTCAAGTGTCCTTTTAAGTTATCTGGGCGATAATATTCGCCAAAAGCAAATCTATTGCGTATTTCCGTGGCTTGTCTAGAGGCGTCTTGAGTCAAATACTTGATATACACGTTACGTACGAACAATGGGCCAGTGATGTTCAAGCTGGCTTGACCCCCATATCTTAATGGATCGCCGTAACTACGCTTCTTAATATTTGCAACAACCGCGTTAATCACTTTTTCGTAGAATGGTTCGCGTCCACATGAATACAAATTCATGTTCTCAAAATATTTACCCGGCCTACTTAGAAACACGATGTTTTTGGTAGTAGGCTCAACTTTAACAACGGGAATGATGGACTGATCAAAGTACCATCCCCCATACTCATACAACAAGCAGTAGCGTAGTAAATCGGCGCGGAACGCATATGAGGCTAACGAGTTAAACGCCGTCAGAGTTTCTCGACCAAACTTCTTCAAGAATTCCTGTGCTTCCGGGTTCGTATAAAGCTGATAGTTACAGTCGCCGTATACGTCTAGGACAGCTTTTTTCTTAGCAGCGAAAACACCCGCACACTGCGTCAGGTTGATCTGAAGCTTATCCGGGTCGCACAGGAATATCTGAAAAACGTTCATCCGTAGAAGACGGTAGCCGTAGCGTTACTGACGGTCGCGTACAGCAAGCTCGATACAAGAACGCCGTCTTCAGGAATTACGACCGAAAACGGGGTGCCGTTCGCAAGCGTAGTGACCGACAGGATCGTAGCGCCACCATCGCCATTGGTGAAGACGATTAACCCAGCGGTATCGCCGGGCACAATCAGAGCACCACGAAGCCGCGTCCGCGCCCCATAGACAACTCCGGTAGCTGAGACGTAAGCGGATTTAACGTCAGTTTTCATGGCTGGTTACCCGTGGGTTGTTGGGGTTGCGCGGGTGGGGGCGCAGGTTTGTTCAACAATTTAGCAAACGCTGCTTTAATTTGCTCTTGCTTTTCTTTTGGGTAGCTATCAAATATTTCTTTCATATTGTTCATAATAATTACCCCGCAAGAATGGTGTTAATCACGTTCAAGTTAATTATTGCATATACGTTGCCGCCGTATTCCCAAATGCCAGAAAAAGACGCAACAATATAACTAGCGGATGTACTAGTGCCTGTGACAGTTGCAATATTTAAATCTTGGATATTAGAATTGCTATTAAAATTAATTTCGACCCCAGTAAAAATTACCGCATCAAAACCCGCCATCGGCGCAATTGTTAGAGTAAGGTTGCCATCTGGGTAATGAAATTCCCAAAGAAACGTCGCAGTTTGACCAACTTCTGTAAACGCCGGTAATGTGTAAGTAGTACCTCCGGGCGTAACCGGGATGATAGTAGGCGAACTGCCCCCGCCACCGCCACCACCTACAGGCGTCCAGACTCCATTAACTAGTTCTTGAAAGCCATTCTGTGACCGAAACGGTCCTGATACCGTTGAAGTACCCATGATTACTCCGTAAAGGTAATTCGTTTCTTAAACACCGCTGGGTTGCCAGCGTATATACATCCGCCTTCGTACTCGCCCGCCGGTACAACAGACCCAGCTCCAATTACTGCGTGATCACCAATCCTGCATGGGCCTAAAACTATCGACCCCGCCCCGATGAACACGCCTTTACCGATTGTGATGTCGTAGCCCGTTTCTATAACACCATCTTTGCGCAGCTTACCTTTCTTGGCGATGTCATGCGTACCTGCGATTAACATACACCGCTGCCCAAGAAAGCTGTACTCGCCCATCGTAATACTGCCCGACGCTACATTCAGCACCGCCTCACCGTCGCAATCTACTGTTTCGTGGACATTGATCCGAGGGTGGTTGCGCCAATCTCTATCAAATCTGTTTGCCTTATGATGATCTTGAACGCGCGGGTACTTCCATAAAAAGTTAAACACCTGCTCCAACAATTGGGCAATCGTGTTATGCACTGGCAGCTACCTGTTTTCTTCGAAGTGCGTTTTCGTGAATTGCGTACGCGGTATCTAAAATCCAATGCTGTTTCCGCACTGGTTCTGCATTACCAATAATAGGATGCGAGAACCGCGAGTAATGCACGTTGTCTTTATTGTTATACAAAAAGAAGTGCCCTGTGTGCCCGCCGGGCATGATGGTGTAGACCAGCCCAGCGTCGTTGTCTGTGCGGTACCGGGTGTACGGATGCTTGTGCAGGATCGGCATGATTGCCCGCGTGTATGGCACAGGGCCAGTGAGGCGGATCACGCCTAGCTTCCCACTGAGTTCACGGTTTGCCGGGTCGTGGATGTTACGCACCACGCGCTCGATGACTGCCTCTAGGAACGGATGCTTAGGCGCTGCGATCACGTGCCACTGCTGGAACTCACCGTGCTCTGGTGCATCCCCATCAAACATACCTTTTGGTACATCTGCCCAATGGGACAGGATGTACTCACTGTTTGCAGTGAGCTTATCAAGCGGCATGATTACCGAACTCTTGATGTCCAGATATACGCCGCCCACTGCGTAGATCAGCAGATACCGAAACAGATCCGATCTCGCCGCGCCGTAGCTAGGATTAATCAGGTTGTACGTGTCCAACATCTCCTGACCGTAGTGCTGCTTGATAAACTCCACGCAGTCATCGTCGGTATAGAAGTTGTGCGTCCACCCCGGATTTTTAGCTACAAGCGAGGCGATGTTCTCTTCAATTTTCGGGTGTAATCCCGTCCGTTTGAAGAATGTCTGATGGATCTGTTTCGGGATCATGGTTTAATCAAGGAGGAGTGGTAACAGAACCGTTGATGACATCAATGACTGCCATCCAGTTAATGCTAGACGACATGCCGTAAGGCGTACTGTTAATACGAACAAACGTACAATTCACCATTAACGCAAAACCGGGCAAGCTTCCGTCATCATTATCCCCATAAAAAATGAACGACGGGGTAATTGAGTTAAATCGTTTTAACAAGCTGCCATCTTCAGCGGAAATAATAAAACCGCCTTCGGCATCGGCGTTTGTCGGGCTGACAATTTGCACCGTAATTCTATCGCCAACAGCGGCGCTAGCCGGTAGCTGGTACGTGCCGGGGAAATCTGCGGTATTAATAGTTACAACAGCGCCACCACCGCCACCGCCACCACCTACAGGTGTCCAAACGCCATTAACAAGTTCTTGGAAACCGTTTTGTGACCGGAACGGACCGGATACCGTAGACGTACCCATGATTATTTACCTTGAGACTGTTGTTGAGCCGCCCACCACTTCAGGAGAGCTTCACGCTGAGCGGGTGTAAATTTGGATAGATCAATCATGATGCCCTCTGATTAAGGAAGTAGTTGTAGAAAAGGGTAAACAAACGGATCCCCGATTGGTTCAGAACCATAGCCCTGAATTGGAACAGAGGTTTGCTGGAAAAAAGCCACGGTACCAAAACCGGGAACCGTAAGATCTGGAAGCCTAGTAATTACTAGCGGCGCAACATCTTCAAAATTATCATAAAGATACATTGTGTCGTAAATTCCGGACGAATTAGTCGTTTGGGCAAAATAAAACTCAAGTCCGGTTTGTACTTGATTAAATAAAGTTGGATTAAATACTAGTTGAGTAATGTAATTTGCGGCATAAGAATTGCCATAAAACACAGAAAGCAAAACTCCGGGAATTGTTGGCAATTTAATTGCCCACGCAGTACCACCGCTTTGCCCAACAGCTAGTTTTATTGTGTAAGATTGGCCGACTTCAATTACCGGCAGTTGAATTATAGTGCCCGCAGTCGGACCAGTTGGGGGGTCAGCCAGTTTGTTATCAGAATAGCGGTTATCTGGAATACCCATCTGAGAAAAACTATATTGGCTACCTAAGTAAACTATTTGAGTGGAACTCCCCCCACCACCAGCGACAGGGACCCACTGACCGTTTACTAATTCTTGGAAACCGTTTTGTGACCGGAACGGTCCTGATACCGTTGAAGTACCCATTTTGAAACCTCACATGCGAGTCACGTATCAGTCTGCATGTCGTCGCCGGGTCGTCTGATACGCTGGATTTGGATATCCCGGATGGCAGAGTTGTACCACGAGAATAGATAAAAAGAAAGGGGGGCCGAAGCCCCCCTTCCCTACACCCCGATTAGGCCGGGGGGGTCGGCGCTGCACCAGCCGAGCCATAGACGCCCAGCGGATCCGAAACACCGAACGAATAACGCTCACGGGCCTTGTACCGAGCATTGCCGGTGTCGAAGTCTGCGTCCATACCCGTTTGCATCGGGGTACGAATGAAGTGCTTCAGACCGTTGGGCACGTCGGTGGTCAGGAACCACGCGTTGTTATCAGTCAAGAAGTGGTTAATCGTGTAACCCTCGGGGATCGACCCGTTGTTCTTCAGGGCGTTGATGTCGTTATCCGTCGTACCGACACGAAGCTCGGTCTCAAGAATACGAGTTGCAACGAACTGAAGCGACGGCGGGATGATCAGTTTCCGAGGCTTAGCAGCGATCAGCAGACCACGTTCGTCAGTCCACGCAGCGATCTGAATAACTGCATCTTCAAGCGCAGTCTCATTCAGATCCGTGGCAACGGCCGGGACGTTGCTGTTAACACCACCATTGACCAGCGGGTGATTAGCCGAGAAGAGCGACTGACCGTCGCCGTACACCACAGCGGGATCAAAGCCATTGTTCAGAATCGCAGCGGCTTTAACTTGCTTGGTGTACGCCATCGCGCGAGCGAGCGCTTTGGTATAACGCGACGAGAGCGTGTCGTACAGGTTGTCCTCCATCGCCTCTTCGGTGAGGGAGAAGCCCATAGCGATCGTCTCGTGGTTGTACCGAGCGGTCCACGCCTCTTGCGCGTTGTCGTAAGCGATGGCAGCACCCTCGCTCTTGACCGGCGCAGCCGAGAAGCCCGACAGCTTGGTTTCCTCTTCGAACGAACGCTCAGAGGTCTCGGTGGCGAAGATTTCTTTATGCTCTTCGCCGTACCGCTTGTACTCCATACCAAACAGGGCATTAAGTCCCGGGAGGAGTTCTTTCAGTAGTTGTGCGCGTGAAATAGCCATTTTTTAGAACTCCTTAGAGGATAATACTGCCGGTCGAACCGGGCCAGTAATACTCGTGACCGCCGCCCCACTGCTGGCCGCTGTACCCGGTTGCCGAGTACCCGGGCATGTTCCACTTGACGATCAGCTCCACAAAGCCTGCCGAAGTGGCGGTCTCAGGAACCACATCGACAACACGAACCGGCATGAGCGGTTGTTGAACAATATAGAGCGGGTTGGCTACGTCCGCCACGCCATACAGACTGTTGCCAGTCGTGGTATCGCCTGCGTTAACCGCAACCAGAAGATTGCGCCCAACGTAATATGCGTTCGCATACGCCGGAGTCGTACCAGCAGCGTTGTACGGATCTTCGTAGTACGAAGGTACGTTCTCTACGAACACAACCTTGAACAGCGCGTCCGGATCATCCACAACGTAAGCTTGGATGTCATCAGCAACCGTACCTGCGGGGTAGTATTGCGAGAACATCTTCTGCTTGGTGTACGGGTTCGTGAACGAGCAACCCATGAACACGCCAATGGTGTACGGGGGTAAAGCCTGCTCTGGTCCTGTGACGCTCGCGCCAAACCAAGACATACCTTGGACAACCACAGTGCCGTCAATAGGCAACATGCTGCCGCTGTCACGAAGGATCTTGACCGGATCGCCGTAGAAGATATTGGTGTTGTACCCGCTTGCGATCTTGAACATGCGGGTGCTACCTGCGTACGGCTGACCACCAATTAGATTGATGGGCCGGAAACCGTACGGCTTAACTACCTGAGGGTAAGCCATAGTTAGCTCCAAAATTGATGAAAGTTATTCGCCTTTGCCGAAAACAACCTTCGATTTGCGCTCATTGAAAAGCGGCATACGGGGGTCATTCTCACGCATCAGACTGTTATCGACCGCCTGCATCTGGGAATCAGTAATCCCCTTGAAATGCGCGTTTCGGTCTTTAACAAACTCGACGGGAGTCTTGCACAACATCAGGCCACCAACCACGATATTGTCTTTGAACCGGTCATTTTCGCCGGGTAGAGTGAAAATCTCGGGGTGATCTGAAGCTCGTACAGGTTCCCATCCCTCACGGAACTTTGAGGACACATTCTTGGCATCGACTTGTCCACCCATACTTAAACGAACCCAGCGATACGCCCAGCCCGGTTCTTGATTCGGAATAGGTAGCCCATCAGCACTCTGCCACTTTTGACGGCGGACAAAGTTATTGCGGGTATCTTGTTCACGATTCGTGCGGTTTTCTCTAGTCTCAGCCATTTTGTTTCCTCAGTTCTAATGCAACCTGTTTGGCGTACTCTTCCAGCGGAACTCCAAGCTTCTTAGCCAGAGCTACCTGTGTACTGGTCAGCGTGATTTTCTTGGGCGCAACGCTGCGGCTCGCGGGAGCGACAGGATTACTCTTTTGGCGCGGCTTGGGGGCCGGTTTTTCATCTTCGTCGTCTAAGTTCGAGTCCTCGAACTTATCCGGGAAGAGCTGCCGCATCCGAGTATCGATGCGTTGGTAATAATCGTCGCTGCGAGTGTCTACACCCTCGCGGACCAACTTTTGATGCAACCCCAGCGCGAGGCTGGTCATCTCATCGTCCTGTCCAAACCACGTATTAGCGCGTTGCCACGCTTCCGCTTTTGGATCCGGAGCGACTGCTGGGGCGGATTGTGTTTCTTGTTTTACATCAGTTTTTGGCGTTTGTAAAGGGGCTGTTTTAGGTGGCTTGTAATTAGCCAGCTTATCGAGCTTGATCTTCGCATCAGCGATAGCTTCTTGCGCAGCGGTTAGTTTCTCCGCTTCACCAGAGTCATACGCCTCTTTGAATTCTTTCTTCGCTTTCTCAAGCTCAGCAGTAACCCGAACTTTCGCCTGTTGGACCACCATTTCCTGCGTCTTGGTGGCGCGTTGTTTTAGCGCATTATTCTCATCGATGAGTTTCTGCGCATATCGGATAGCCTCTTCTTTCTCCCGCATCGCAGCTTCTGCTGCGCGACGCTGGTCGTGGTAACCCTTGGAGAAATGCTGAATCCGCTTCTTGACCTTCTCGGAATACTCAGCAAGCTCGTCGTCAGTTACCTCATCAGGGGGAGTGGACGGTTTGCGGTTTCGATCTTTGGCGGGCGTGTCATCAACCACCTCGATCTCAATCTCGTCCTTCGGATCGTCCTTAACCGCAACTTCGGGTTTCGGTTTGGCTTCCAGCTTGGGTTTAGCCTCCGGTTTATCCTCTACATCAAGCAGAACCTCTGACGCCTTAACTTCGATCTCGTCAGGCTTCTGATCTTTGGCGATCTCGTCCGGAAACTTAAATTCAACTTTTTCGAATGGCATAGTTCACCTCATGCACGCGTGATGCCACGCGGATCATCAACAACAGCCTCGATGCCGTCGTCGTTCATAAGCCGATACTCGACCCCACCAACCTTGAACCGAGTGCCCGTGTTGGCCCTAAACAATACATACTGACCAACTTTGCACCACGGACCCGTGGGATATCGCTCGGGGTCTTTGTACGCTTGCTCGCCCATATCTAGAACAAGTCCCACCATACTAAGGACGTGCTCGTAGTACATCGTCTTATCGGCCTTAATCAGACCAGACTCGTACGTTTCTTCGATCTGAGGTAGAGCAATTAACAGCTTGTAGCCGACCGGTCGTGGAATATTACTTTCAAGCTCCTCGTCGGTCATCGGGACTTCAGTAGTATCAGTCATCATCAAGTTCCATTTGATGTTTCGCAAGGTCATACACTTCACGCAGTGCGGTCTCTAGACCCCGGATCAAGCCGCACAGTTCGCGGTACTTAGCGTAGTCCGTTGCGGAACCAGCGCTAAGCATCTCGATAGCAGAAGAGCGATGCTCTTCGATCTTTTCTTTCAGCACGTCATAGACGGTCTTAGCCACGTATTACTCCTTGGGTTTCTTCGGAGCCTTAGTCTTCGGGGCTTCTGCCGATTTACTTGCCATTAGTTTGTCCAACACCGCCGCTCGACGGTTCCCTCTTGCTTCATTCCGTTTATCTGTACGCGCAGTAGCGCCGTTTTGCATCTCAATCGCTTTAGTCAGAAGCTCCATGCGTTGCTTGCTCTGCGACTCCTGCTTCTTGTTATCCATGTCGGCTTTTGATTTCTGCGCCTCGATAACAAGTTTGCGAGCCTCAAGCTCAAGCTTGCCCTTCGCAAGCTGGATGTCCGCCTGATCCTTCTGAGCCTTGCGCTGGACTTCTTGCTGCTGCGTCTGAAGTTTCTGCTGCTCGATCTGGAAGAGCGGATCTTGTGCTTGCTGCTGAGCCTGTTGTTGCTGAGCCTGCTGCGTGTGCTGCTGTGTAAGCTGACGAGCCGCTTGTGCGACGAGGCGGGACAACTCGACCTCAATGCTTTCTGGCAACTCTGCATCCGGCACAGTAAGGTCAGCGCCAAGCCGCTCTTCGATCTGTTTGCGATAGTTGAACCCAAGGTGCTCTGCAATGTGAGCTTGCAGCGCAGCCATAATCTGCTGGGCCTGCGGATTCTGACCAATCGTCTGCATGATCATCGGATCCTGCATGAAGCTCATATGTGTTGCGATGTGAGCCTCGTGGTCTTGGTAGATGAATGCCTTGAGAGGCTTGCCGACTAGTACAGACATGTTCTCACTGATCGGATCACGCGGCTTCTGGTCTTCCTGCATCGGGACAATCTTGTCCGCGTTCTTGATCCCAAGCACTTCCAGCATCTGTCGATGTAAATACTGGAGGTCATAGATCTGCGGCGCGTCCTTCGCCATCATCATCGCGGCTTGGTACTGGACAACGCGCTGCGCCATCGTGGCGCTATTGGGATCACTGACCGGAATGACTTCAACCTGTGCGTAGTCCGCAGCCCGCGCCCGACGGTCCACCCCCTCAGGGATGTAGTCATATGGCTCGTCCGCGTACTCAGCAATGATCGCCTTCAGGAGCTTGAACTCCTGCTTCATCGCGAAGTGAACACGCGCTTGGACCGCAGCCATCGGCTTGAGAGTCCGCTCCAGAATCGCCAGCGTGGTACCGACCGGTGCCTGCGCACTCATGTCAGAGATATTTAAATCACTGATGGCTGCGAGCCTACGACCTTCTTGCGTGATCTTTTCGAGAAGTGCGGCCAACACTTGGCTCGGCTCTTTGTACGGCAGCGGCAGGATGTTGTCTCGGATCGTGCCACTGGGCACATCCACATCTCGGAACTCGCCCGGTGCGACGGGGGTCTCGTCGCCCTTGATCCTCAGTCCACGAGATTTAAGACCTCCCGGAAGATTTGAAAGAGTGCCAGCGTCAACGAGTTGGCGAAGGATAGAAGTACCTGCTCTAGCGTATCCACCCACAATGTGAATGAGGCCGAGATGGTAGAAACCAAATCCGGGAATGTACCCATAGTGTACGAAGAACTGCCGTTTAAGTTGTAGATCATCATCGGGTTCCCAATTGCGGCGGATCGCCAAGACAGTACCGGTACCCTTCTCAATCGTCACGATATAGGGCTTGGCAAGCCCATCCTCATCATCGACGCCCTCAATAATCAGATCCGCGTGGATCTCATAGAGCATGTACCGATCATCAGAGGTCAGGGTGTAGCCGTTTTCTTCTGCCTTGCGCTTCTCAATATCAGAGAAGAACGACACCGGCTCGCCAAGCTCAACGTCGCGGTAGAACCCGCTTGACTGCATAAAAGCCATCTCGTTCTTGGTCTTACGCATCGTATGCGTGACCCGCTCAGCCATCTCGATATGAGACGCCCCGTATGGGACGATGACTTCTTCTGCTGCTATATAAACAGAGACCTGCCGACGCAAGCGGGGGTCGTAGTAGACTTTCTTGAACGCAGACCCGGCCAGACTCAAGCTAAACAACATCCGCTCATGCTCTGAGCGGTACTCCACCATCCGCTCAGTCAACTGATAATTCATATCCGCGCGAACACGTTCAGCGGAAGCTTCCTTCTCTTTCGTTACTTCCCCCAGAATCTTAGCCTTGACCGGACCCGCAGCCGGGAACGTCTCGCTCATCGTCTCGGCTTGGAACCGGATCGCAGCTTCAGACAAGACGGTGGAATACACACCGCACGCGTCCTCCCACGGGTCCGTCCGTTCCTCGTACTTGAAGCCTAGAACCTCAAGTCCCTTGACGTATGTATCAGACCAATCCTTGCGGGAAGTAATGTCGGCTTCAACCAGCTCGGTGAGTTCAGAAGAAAGGTTAGTAAGAATGCGCTCGTCAAGTTTTTCAGCAAGGTTTGAGTTGAACTCATCTTCTTCTCCGGCTTCTGCTTCCGGCATGAGTGTGATCTCTACACTGCCGTCGTCAAGCGTCACCATCTCCGGGTTTACGATCTCAATATCAAGAGTCTCGCCATTTAGCGGCATACCGGTCGGAGCCTGATAGACGCTTTTATCAATCATGTTCGTTGCCATGACCATTTCCTAATCAGTAGTACGCGCCACGTCGGCGACGGAACCCACGCGGCTCTTCAGGCTCATCATTGGGCAGGCGAATGAACCCCCCTTGCCGGAACCGCATCAATGCTAGTGTAGTTGAATCAACGAGGTCGTCGTTAGCCCCGCTTGGGAAATCATTACATTCCTCGATTACTTCTTTAGCCCACCTGCGGTCGGGTGCCCACACAATACCGGATGCAAATAAATCCGAGACAGCATTCACGCGGCTGATCTTATCCTGACCTTTACCCGGCGTAAACTCGCCCACGGGCACACCCATGCGACGAAGCTCCTGATACAACGCTGCGCCGTTGGACTTCTTTTCAACCATGAACGCATCAGGCTCCCACTCCTTGTACTGCTCGATCACGAGCTTCTTTAAGTCCGGGAACTCCAAGCGCCGCTTGATCGAGTTGAGCAGGATGATGTTGTAGTTGTTGACCTCTTCATTAAAGAAGACGCCCCACGTCGTCAGCGCGTTATAGTCTGCACGTGTGTTGGTTTCTTGCGCCGCATCCAGACTCATGATCGTAAATTCACAGTCTGGTGGCTCTTCTTTATCCCAAATCTTCCACCACTCACGCTTAATCAGTGCGCCTTCTTCGGAAGTGGGGTTCTGCATGTACTGGGCTTGCCAGTACCGGATGTCAAGGGCTGCTTTCTTGGCTAAAAGCTCTTGTAGTGACCAGAATTCAGGCCAAAGTGGCTCGCCGTCGTCCTTAATCGCCGGAAAATCGATCACTTCCCACTGATCTACCCCGGTTTCTCGCTGCATTTGGTTCAAAATCTGGCCTGTGAGGTCCAGTTTTGACCATCTTGTCATCACAACGATAATAGCCCCATTAGGCATAAGACGCTGGATAGGCCCAGATTGAAACCACTCCCATGCAGGTAGAAAAACTTCAGGTCGTCCGGTCTTGGCTTCCTGCTCAGAATGTGGATCATCGATAATAAATAGGTGAGCCCCCCGGCCAGCGAGAGCACCCCCAACGCCTGATGCAAAGTATTCGCCACCAAAGTTTGTCCCCCATCTAGAAGCTGATTTTGAGTCTTGTTGCAGGCTAATTTGCGGGAAAATGTCCTTGTATGAGTCGGAATCCACTAGATTTCGGACTCGACGACCAAAAGTCTCGGCCAAACTCGCTGTATGCGAGGCCATAATGACCTTATTCTGGGGAAATTTACCCAAATACCACGCTGGCGCGAGGTAAGAAATCAATTCAGACTTGCCATGACGGGGCGCAATATTAACAATCACCCGTTTTTTCTTGCCAGAGGCAATATCTTCGAAGATTTGGGCAAGTTTGAAGTGATGCGGACCTACTTTATAGCCGGGATAGACGTGTTTTACGAAATCCAAGAAGGAAGTTCGCCCAAGTTGCTGTGTAACTTGGGTTTCGTAGGTCTTTAAAAGGTCTAAAACCCGCTTTTTCTCGTTCAGTGGCAGGTTTGGGGCGAGTTTTTTGAGCTTAAATATCTGCTCTGGACTGATTTTTAACGCTTCACTCATCGATTTCGGGCTCGGAGCGTACGATTTCGTTGGCTTCCACGTCAATTATCTTGTTCTCAAGGCTCTCCAGAGTCCGAGCAAGCTCTCTTTCCACCTCTTCAAGCGTCTGGACTTTGATAGTCGATTCAGTTCTGCGCTTGAAGGCGTCAACACCATCCACTTCTCCAAGTTTTGATAGTGCCGCGACGCGGATCTTCGGATCCTTAGCATGTTCAATCTCTGCCACAAGCTTGTTGACCACGTACATCTTCAATTCAGCGAGGTCGTGGACAATAGACTGATTCATCTGGGCCACCATACCGGCCAGATATGCGAGCGTTTCGTTGGGGTAATTAGTAAAGTTAGGACGTAATTGGGGATCTTTAGCCATCTGCTGAGCTAAGGCAGTGGCCTCCTCAATATTACTCTGTGTGGGAGAAAGGGGCTGGCCGGTCAGGTCCGACATCAGCTTCACCACGTTGGCCCGCATATTCAATTCCTCGGTCGGCGTCAGTCTTGGCATTGCCTCGGCTGCGTTCGACGGGAGCGGGATGTTCTCCTCGATCGGGGGAATCAACGTAATCATGTGATTGATATATGAGTGGTGGGGGGCAGTATAAGACTAATTAAATAGAAATGTAAATATACCGGCATTTTGGGAGGAGGTTGGGACTCCTACCGGGGGGTGTTTCTATAAATAAGGTTAGAACAGAGTGGGGGAAATGTGGGGAGTATTTGTGCAGATTTGGGGGTGTGGGGTGCGCGATGGAACCAGACCGGCTCAGGGGGGTGGCCGGACGGGTGGGGTCGGGTAATTAGCTGCCTGACAAGTGTCAGGAAACTGGACAAAGCCACGCAGAATCAGGCATAAATAATACATCGGCGACGTGCCGATACCGACGTGATCCGGTCTGATCACATGGAGTGCATCATGGCAACAAAGCAAACCCCAGCAGCTAACGCTGCCCTGTCCCTGTCCGTTTACTCTTCCACCATCGCCCGCAAGATTGGCGATCAGGTAGCAGCCACGGGCGATCGTCTGGCTGAACTCGCAAGCGTAGTGCGGGCATGCCCCGATCTGATCGGTTTCGGCGATCAGGATTACGATTACAAGACACCCGCTGCTGTTTTGTTTTACGACGATTTCAGCGCGGGTGTCGTCGATCGGTACTCGAACCAGCGCGGCGAAATGCTCTATCGGGCGATTATCCCTGCTGGCGCGGAAACGGCTGACGGTTTCGTCGCATTGACCCGCGACGAATTTGATGCACTGCGGGAGCAAAAAGATCCGCCCGTGCTGCTGGCACTGACCTATCACCTTGCGTGGTCAATGTCTCGGTCTGATTTTGGGGCACTGGAAAAACGCCCTGCGTCTGTCGGCGGATCGGGTCTGTTCGGTAAAGCATACAAGTCTCTGATCACGGAAATGCGAGACCGGGCGAACAATTACCGGGATCAAAACTGGAAACGTCTGCGCCTTGCATGTAGCACTGCGAAGCGTACACGGACAGCAGCAGCATCTGACTTCGAGACGTGGCTGCTGGGCGAGACCGGCAAACCCGGAGTGCTTGATCAGATTGAGACCCGCGCGGCGAACGCAGCAAAACGGGGTGATGAAGCGGCAGACACCGCCAAAGTAAAAGCGGCGATCGCAGCGTTCCGTAAGGTCTGGGACAAGTAAACCCTAGACCATGCAGCCCGGCAGACGCAAGTCTGCCGGGCTTTTTTTGCGCCCTCGCCCCGCGATGCCAGTTCTTCGTCGTCGCGCGCATGCTAGGCTCGTGCGTGTAATACACGGCTGACGCGTCACGATCGCACTGAGTAATTAAATAACAGCGTTTTACTTCATTTAGCTAAATAGTTTCCTGACAGTTGTCAGGGAAATTTCGGCGGTTTTTTGCTTACGTAAACTTTTTGTTCTAAAAATATAGAACAGGTCAACAATAGGGGTATTTGTAAGTCCTTGATTTTAAAGAATGTTCTACTTGTTCTATTTGTTCCGTAAAGTTAGGGTATACGCCGTCCGGACGCATCTTTTTGCAAGCGAGGGGATTGGCAAGTGGGAACCTGACGTATAGCAAAAAATGAGTCGCCAACCCCCCGTCCCCCCCAAAAATCTTAGAACATTAGAACAAACAATATTATTATATATATATATATATATATATATATATATAAATCAAGCACTTACACACTCTCTCCCCCTTCACATACGTAAACTTCTTGTTCTAACTTTACGTTTATTTTTAGAACAAATTTTAGAACATTAGAACAAACCCAGAACACCCCAAATCCCTCACCAACCCCCGCTATAACTAAACTATTTCATCTAGACGCTTGACGTATACGTCAAGTTATGGTACCATACGCTTTGGGGCAGGCTGATCTTTGCTTTCCCCTACCCGGCGCAGTTGCGCTACTTACTTCCCTGACAACTGTCAGGATTTCAACTGAGGAGCAGACCATGAAGCAACCCGACCACATCTCTCACCCCGACCACACCGCTGTCCCCCGTTGCCCCGATGAGGCAACCCTCTTCCTTTTGATGGAGAGATTTATTGAGCGAGGTTACGCAATCGTCGCATTCACCCCTGAGGAACTCGGCGAGGCAGATCCCGACGCGGTTGCCTCACACATGATTGAACACGGTTGGCAGATGATTGACACAGAGAATGCGCCGAAGACCGAGGAACGCGCCGACGACTACAACCCCGACAGTTATGTATTCAATCCCTTGACTGCACCTGCCAAAGACAACTACAAGTTCGTCCCCCCGCGCTCCTTGACCATCGTGACCCCAACCACCGAGTGCGAGACCGAGCTTGAAGAACAGGCTTGGCAGGAACTTGAGCAGCGGATCCAGAAAAGAGGGGAGCAAGAATGAACGACGAGAGCGACACCAAGATCCGCCCGCATTGTTTGCTTTGTGGAGAGGTTTTCTCCGCCAAGCGTCGCAAGAACGGGTACACGCTGTGTCTACCCTGTGGAGAGGAGGAGTCGCGCAAGACCCGACACACGATTGCCCCCCTGCACAAAAGCAACTACATTCACGTGAGAAATCCTGCCGACCTGATCGGTATAAACCTCAAGCAAAGGTAAGTCATGGAAAAGATCGGAGTGCAAACAATCAACCCCGAGACCACAACCCCCGAGGAGGCCGAGATTTACACCCGCTCGCGCATGATGGAGATGTTGGTCAACAGGCTGTTCAATACTGAGATGGAGGTCAATGACACAACGCGCATCTTTTCGCTTCAAGAAGAAATTTCATTGCTGGCTACGATGTTGACCATCCGGCTGATCTACGTAGGGATAACCCCTGAACAAGTATGCGAACACATGACCGAGCGCTATCGCTTGATAGAGAAGGACCTGAAAGCCAGCATGAAAGCAACCCATGCCCCCTCGCAGGTGGTTCAGTGATAGATAAAGTTTTTGTTGTAGACGCTTGACGTATACGTCAAGTTATGGTACACTTCGGTTTGGGGCAGGCTACTCTTTGCTGCCCTGTGGTTAGTTCAGTTTGCCTCGCTCTTTTGCAGTTAGTGTCCTGACAAATGTCAGGAAACAAATCAGTCACCATCTAGTAAATCAATCAGTCAGGAGTAGTCATCATGTTGCAAAAGCCAGCCCATCTCATCTCGCTCGCCTCCAGTGGCGTCCTCGTCAACGTCGAGATGAAGATCCCCACCTTCACCGCTGCCGCGCGTAGTGCAAGCGCAGAACTCACCGCTGCCAAGAAGGCGGACAAGAACGCAGCCAAGGTCACGCAGTTTTTGCTCGCAGGTCACCCGCTGCACAAAGCATTGATGAACCACCGTCAGACAGTGGACAACTGGATGAACCGCGTGGCGTTCGAGTGGACAAAGAAGCAATACTTTCTTCCGTTCATGCTCTTGCCCAAGTTCAACGCAGAGTACAAACAACTAAAAGCGGACTGGGATGTGATGCTCCAGAACTTCTATAACGCATACGACGGGATCATTTCGGACATGGCTTTCAAGCAAGGCGACATGTTCAACCGCAACGCCTACCCGCACAGGGACAAGATGATCAAGCGGTTTTCGATGGAGCTTTTCACATGCGACGTGCCAATGCAGGACTACCGCTGTTCGATTGCTCAGGAGATCGCCGAGGACTTGCACGAGACATACAGCCGACAGACCAAGGCAATCATCGACAGGCTGGCATCCGATCAACTCAAGCGCATGGGTGACGTGATGCGTTCAATCTCTTATTGTTGCGAGACCGAGGAGGTGACGGACGACAAGGGGAACGTGAAGACCAAGAAGCGCAGGATCTACGACGCAACGATCACCAAAGCGCGTGACATGATCAACACGTTCAAGGAGTTCAACCCATCAAACAACCCCGAGGTCGAGGCCGCGCGTAGTGAGCTAGAGCAAGCACTGGCATCATTTACGGCAGAGGACATCCGCGAATCGGAGGCCGTTCGCAGCATCGTCAAGGAGGGTGTGGACAACATCTTGAACAAGTACGCAGTGTTTTCATCCATGAGCGAAGAGGAGGAGATCGACGAGTAACCCCGCGCTAACCAACCACATCAACATCAATCACACAAACCACTAACCAACGCCCTGACATCTGTCAGGAAACTAATAGAGGACATCATGCAGATCAACACCGTTCCCCTGATGACAATCGCCGACCTGCGTCGTGCTATCCCGGTGATCACGCCCTCACTGACAATGGTCATCCAATCCGAGCCCGGCTGCGGTAAGACTTCACTACTTGCTATGGTCGCAGAAGACATGGGTGACCGCTGGCGCAAGCCCGGTGATGACTATCCGGACGACAAGTATGACTATATCTACGTGGACTGCCCAGTGAAGGACATGCAGGACATCGGCATGGTCGTGCCCAACCATGAGAAGCAGAGCCTTGAGTATTACGTCGCGTCGCTGTTCAAGATGGGTAGCGGCAAGCCGAAGTTCATTTTTCTAGATGAGCTATTGAAAGCACCGAAGATGCTGCAAGTCATCTTCACTCGGTTGATGTTGGAGCGGATGATCGGTGACGTGCCGCTGCCGCAGGGATCGATGGTTGCTGCCACATCTAACAATGCTTCAGATGGTGTCGGTGACACGATGCTCGCTCATGCAGGTAATCGCGTGTGTCGTGTGGAGATGAAAAAGCCTGACCATGACGAGTGGGGACTCTGGGCGGCAGAGAACAACATCCATCGCTCTATCCGCACGTTCGTTGCTCTCACGCCGCGCTGTTTGAATTCATACCGTGACGGTGGGCAAGAGAATAACGAGTTCATCTTCAAGCCAAACATGGGGACGCTTTCGTTTGTCTCGCCGCGCTCGCTTGCCAAGTCGGATGTGATCGTGCGTAACCGTGACGTGTTCGGGCCACAGGCAACGCAAGCAATGCTCGCTGGCACAATCGGCGCGGCTGCGGCTGCACAGATGAGTGCGCTGATGGCTATGGATAAATCATTGGATGACGTGAAGGACATTGTGCGCGACCCGGACAACATATCTGTGCCTGATGACATCGCCGCTCAGTTGATGATCATGTTGCAGGCGGTGGATACGCTCGACAATCACGATGATCTAGAGAAGTTTATGGTGTGGGTCAACCGTGTGCCGTCGGCCGAGGTCCAATCGATCTTCTTTACGCAGATGGTACGCACACCCCGCGCTTCCAAACTCGCACGTCGCAACGAGGCAATCAAGAATTGGTGCATCAAGAATCACGTGTTGCTGTAATGCCTGAGGCTCGGGGGAGACATTAGCGTTTCCCCTAATAGTCAAGTTGTGTTTTTGTAGTGAAAATGTAGTCCCAACGTAGGAGTCAGTCATGCAAGACGTTATGTCTATAGTCGAAGAGCAGTCGATGCGTATCAAGAAAGCGCACATCGCGCTAATGCGTCAGCCAAGTACCGCGTTGTACAGTGGTGTCTTACTCATGGGTAAGAACGAGGTGATCGAGGGTAACTTCACTGCCTACACTGATGGTTTGAACAAGCGGTACTGTGCGCAGTTCCTCGCCACGCTAAGTGACCCGGAGGTACGTGCGTTGGTGCTGCACGAGAACCTGCACGTCGCGCTCAATCAGTTGCTGCGCGGCAAGCACTTGTTCGAGGAGTCACGTCAGCTAGCGAATATCGCAGCGGACTTCGTTGTGAACGGGATCATCTGCAACATCCGCGTGAAGTTGCAAGGCACAGAAGAACCATTGCTCAGGCTACCCGCTGGTGGTGTGTTCGACCCGATGTTCAACGATTGGTCTTTCCCTGAGGTATTCGCGTATCTCAAGCAACACTGCCAACCGAAGAACAGCGAGGGGAGCGGCAACCCCAAGCCCAGTGGTCAAGGAGATAGCGAGGGTAATCAGTCTCCTGACAGCCGTCAGGACTCTAATCAGTCAGAGAAGAACGAGATCACAGTCAATGGTCAGACGCATGACCTGACCAACGCCGACGAGCATGACATCGAGCGTGCGCAGTCGATGGATGCTGAGGCAGTGAAGAAACAATCCAAGCAGATCGAAGACGCACTGCGGCAAGGCGGTATCCTCGCTGGTAGGCTTGGTGCAAAGATGCCACGTGCGATCACCGAGGCACTTGAGTCTGCGGTGTCGTGGCAAGACGTGCTGCGTGAGTTTGTGTCCTCACACACCAAAGGCAAAGACGAGTACACATGGCGTCGGTACAACCGTCGCTTGCTCGCTAATGATCTATACATTCCCAGCGTAATGAACGAGACAGTGGGCGAGATCGTCGTCGCCATCGACACATCAGGTTCAATCGGTCAGAAGCAACTCAACGAGATGGCGACAGAGCTTGCGTCGATATGCGAGATGTGCGAGCCCGAGACTGTGCGTGTGCTGTGGTGGGACACAAAGGTCCACTCGGAGCAGAAATTTCTACCCGAGCAATACCATCAGATCCGTACGCTTCTCAAGCCCGAGGGGGGTGGGGGTACACGGGTCAGTTGCGTCGCTGACTACATTGGGAAGAACAAGATCCCTGCCGAGTGCGTCGTCGTGTTCACCGACGGGTACGTAGAGAATTCACCGCAGTGGGCGATAACGATCCCGACGCTGTGGCTTGTTACAGAGAATCGTCACTTCACCCCGCCCGCTGGTGGGCGTTCTGTTCGCATGGAGAAATAAATGAATGGCTACGAACAACGAGAAGAAACGCGCAAAGAAGAATCAGGTGACCGAATCATCGGTTATGTCTGTGTGGGATGCATCATTGTCAGCTTCATCTTTATCTATCTTGGATGGTAATACCACATCGATAGGAGAGTACAGACGTGAGTACCGCAGACATCGACAGCACTACAAGAATCACATGATGGCTGCACACGCATTCATTAAAACCATACCAAGTGAGGAAGAGATTGCTGATCTGATCATCGAGGTGTTCGGCCAGCATTCAGCAAACTTTCTTGACTTGTCACAGTCAGACCGAGAGGAGTATGCATTCAATCTACTAGAGAAGTCCCCGCTTGAGTCTTGCATCATTCAGTTGTTTTGTGCCATGCCACATATGACATCGGTAGCCAAGTTGACGCATCGTTCATACATTCTGCCGTTCTTAGCCAACGTCGTGCGAGTTGGCTCCAAGAGTAACGACATCAATACTCTGAGGACGAGCAGCTTGCATGATATTGCGATCTCCATCATGGATGCGATGACATACAGTTATATCAAACGTCAAATGCCGTCAGGTAAATTCGAGGAGTTAATGCCATGAACATGACCAATCCGTCCATCTTGTCCGTCACCCGTTTTGCCCACCCTCATTGCGCGGGGGAACTCAAGCATGACCCTGAGACTCTGAAACTGTGGCCCGAGCTTCAGATCTTCGTGGCCGAGCTATGTGTTCGTTTCAATCTGTCAATTCATAGTTCAACGCTAGACGGTCTATTCTATTTGTGTACGCCCGATGGTTTCTCCGTGGGCCGCGCGTATTGCAGTCGTACCGTGAACGATAACAATGAGCAAAAAGTGATCTATCACTTTTATAGCCCATACATCTCGAAGTCACGGGGTTCTGATTCTGAGGACAAGCATACGTTTCGTAGCGAGCGTTTGCCGTATCTGATCGCCGCGCTAAAGAAAACATCCGCTTGCGACCACGCATCAGCAGGTCACTGGTTTCGCAAATTCGCAGAAGGCGCATTCACCAACGGGTATTCATGCATAATCCCGCCGAATGTATTGAAGCCAAGCGAGGGGGAGATCAAGTCACTCACGCCTGAAGACATGCTGTCACTACTGGAGTTCATCAACGTAGCGAAACAAGGTCTACACCCGCCTGCGCTAGCCATTTCCGATGATAGGTTTAATGATCACCTGAACCACTACCGGAAACACACCGTTTATCAAGATGCTGTCAGGGCAGAACGAGAGAAATTCAAGCAGTGTACGGTGCTCGCAGTAGATTCTCTGGATCAGATTGTTGTAGCTGAAGTTACCACTGAGAAAGGTCCGTACGCTGACCACAAGTTCACGGTCCATTCTTCTCGACGTGTACCGTCCGCTGTTATTGCAGAGGTCATGCCTGACATCGGCGCAACCCTCGCCATGATGCGTGTCGCTTATGAACATGAGACTGCACACACCAAGTACGCACGTGGGGCGCTGCCGGTGATGGATCGCTACAACGATGATCTAGAGATCCTGCATTATTTCCGTACAAGCGTAGGGCCGTTCTCGCCCGCACACGCTTTCATTGCCAAGTAGCATGGCGCAAACCCCAGAAGGAAAGGTAAAGGCTAAGGTCGATAAGATCTTAGCCAAGTTCAACTGTTACTGCGTCAAGCCGGTGACGGGGGGCTACGGGTCAAGTGGTGTCCCAGACATACTTGTATTGCTTGACGGTAAGTTTATCGGTATCGAATGCAAAGCCGGGAAAGGAGAGCCCACGCTATTACAGATACATCATCTGAAACAAATCGTAGCCAATGGCGGCTACAGCATGATCATCAATGAGACCAACCTTCCACAACTAGAGGAAGTGCTATGCAAAATCAAGGACAACCAAATACCACCGAGCATGGTGCTGACCGCATCTATGCGAAGTGGCGATCTGTAACTGACGTACAGAAGACGTGGCGTATGTACGGTTGGGTTCCCCCGACCGAGTACCGTGATGACTATCTGTTCAAAACCAATCGTGAGTTCTTTCAAGGAGTTTAATCATGCCTCGTCCTAGTATTGCAGTAGCCAAAGTCAAAGCGTTGCTTGTGGATAACCCGAACGCGACGATCGATGACGTACATAAACATCTGGGTTCAGGTACGCGCCATCGTGCGGGTCTGGTCTTGGAGGTTGCGAAAGGTATTCGCCCGACCATCAAGGTATCCAAGAAAGTGAAGAAGGTAAAGAAAGTTAAGACTGATCCAGTACAGCTTTCGTTGCCGCTCAACCTGCCTAAATTGCCTCCTGACAAGCGTCAGGAGACTAATTCGATCACCAAGATCCTCACTGAGCGAGGCAAGCAGTACGGCTCGTTCGTCGGTCATGCGTATATCACGCAGAAGCTGAAGGCGCTGATGATTGACCACGCCAATGCAAACGCTGTGACTCTGGAAGCGGACCAGCAAGAAGCGTTGGAGATGATCGCGCACAAGATCGGGCGCATCGTCAACGGCAATCCGAACTATGCCGACTCGTGGACGGACATCGCTGGCTACGCACAGCTCGTGGCTGACCGTCTTCTCACCAATACAATCCGCTAACAACGGACAGCGACAGTGACGGAATGGGTAGACGTGGCGGACTTAAAATCCGCCGCCCTTGGGCGTGCCGGTTCGACTCCGGCCTGTCGCACCATGAGGAGTAAGCCATGAAACTTTACGACGTGCCCCGCAACACCCGGATCAAGGTCGAGGACTTGGAACTCGACTTCCATCACATCGATGGGATGTACAGCTATTGCAAGACAGACGACGGCGAGGTTGTGCATCTCGCTGCATGGACTGAAGTAGAGATTGTGGAGACGAAGAAATGAAACATCCAATAAACGTCGAGCTCATCAAACTTGCGCAAAGATGGGGCTATTGGGACGGCAATACAGCAGAGTTCAACGATGTCGGACTAGAGGAGTTCGCCGCTGCGATCAGAGCATCTGAGCGTGAGGCGTGTGCGCAGTTGTGCGATGAATATGTAGTTCCAGCCTCTATCGCGGGAGCGCACCCAGATTATTTAATAGGGAAACAAATGGCTTTTGAACAAGCCGCACGAGCCATCCGAGCACGAGGTGAGAAATGAACCGTGACGACATCATCAGGATGGCACGAGAGGCTGGGTTGCTGGGCATTGGCAAAAGTGCGAGCAAACACATAAACGAAGTGGAGGAAGAAATCACAGATGACTGTGTACGCTTCGCAGCCCTCATCGCAGAGCCTCTGCAAGCCCGGATCAAAGATCTGTACCGCCAGCTTGACGAAGCCGAGAAGCAACTGGATCAGCAGTACAAGATGGGTATGAAATGCAAGCTCGATGAGTGCATCCTGATTTTAGAGCGCTTGTATGAGCGATCGGGAGAGCAATACAAACAATACCTGCATGCAGCCAGAGTTTTGAAGAGGGAAGTATGACCCGCAAAGAACTACTCGACGAGTTACAGGAACAAGCCCGCCTACTTGGCATGAGCGCAGAACGTGAGCTTGCACTGTGGGCGAAGATTGACGAACTAGTGAAGATTCTTCGTGCGCTGGAAGCTGTGGACTTTGGTGCTATCTGGTCGAAGGATGCAGAGCGAGCAGCGAATAAAGCGAGAAAGATACTGAAGGAGCTGGAGAAATGACCGCTTACTTCTTCATCGGCTACACAGTTGGTATCGTGCTTGGCTATGTTATCTGGGCACCTGAGACAAGGTTCAAGAAAAACTTTGTTGATGGTATGACGTTGCGGTTTTTGTGGAGGAAGAAATGAGACGCCGCCGGTATTGCGTCATGCTCTACAAGGCCCGCAAGTTTTCGTTCGGCTACAGCAACTTTATCGTCACCCCGTATCTTGGTCGCGCGCGGTACTACGCGAAACGGTTGAAGGTAAGGGACAGGCAGATTGATGTGCGGGAACGTGGACGAGCGTATGTCCTTGCATGGAGTTGGCTATGAGCATCGAGGCAATGAAGATGGCATTGGAGTTTATTGAATCCACAAACAAAAGCGCCGCGCTGTGGATGGTGCCGGACACTCCGTTTACCAAAACAGTTACCGCTCTTCGTAATGCTATCGAGCAGGCTGCGAAGCCGGTAGCGTGGATGTTTGACTTTATGGCAGACAACCGAGACGAGGTAATCCGGGACTGGGTTACGCAATCTCAGGATGACATCGCACGGGAAAACGGTTTTAACGTGCGACCGCTCTACGCCACACCCCCTGCCATCATGCAGAAACCCGTTGCCTACGTTGATGAAAGAATTCACGGCTGGCCTGACTGCTTTGTAATGGAGCCAGACCCACCGCATACAGTGCCGCTTTACGCAGCACCGCGCCAATGGGTCGGGCTGACGAATAAGGACATCATTGAGATGTGGCCTGAAACATCGACGGTCGGGTGGGATGACATTCGGCTAATCGAAGCAAAGCTAAAGGAGAAAAATCATGGTTGAACTTCACTGGGCAACAATCACTTTAATTGGAATGATGTGTTTTCTTGCAGGCTACCGAATTGGGGGTATGTGACATGGCGAACATCAAACCTGTAGACATCCCCAACCAATACAAAGAGTCTGCACACGAGGTTTTGCAAGAGGCGATGGACGAGAACCCGGACACGGTGGTCGTGTTGTTGTTCTGGAAAGCCCAGAATCAATTCATGATTAAGACATCTATGCAGCAAGACAGGCTGAGTCTGATCGGTGCGATTGAAGAGGCGAAGGCGAAGGTTATTAAGGATGGGTACGCATCATGAGTGGGGATCACAACATGAATCAGAAACCTGTGGCGTGGTTTCATGAGGAAAAATACAAGACGCATTTCACCACCGATCCCAGCGAAGACATGATTGGGAAGTATTGGCAACCGCTTTATACCGCACCGCGAGAATGGGTCGAACTGACGGACGACGAAGCGCGTGCGCTGGTTAATCGAGCGACTTTCGGCGATAGAACAAACTGGCAAGCGTTGGTTTACATGGTCGATGCAAAGCTAAAGGAAAAGAATCATGGCTAAGCCCATGACCCGTGTCGAGTGGGAAGCATGGGTTGAGAAAGCGTGGGACACAGCCGTAAAAACGGCGCAAGAGCCAAAGGAATGGGTCGGGCTAACGGCGGAGGAGATTAACGCGATCTATGTGCAACACCACAACCAATTCGGTGAGTGCATATCAGGCGACTGGGGGTATGAACGCGACATCGAAGCAAAGCTAAAGGAAAAGAATCATGCTGGTTAGCAAAGAATGCTATGAACGAGGATGTTCCTGCTACGACGACAGAGTAGACAAAGACCCGGTAGAGGTTGTGAAACGTGAGTGGGTCGGGCTGACAGCCAAGGACTTAGCAGAAATACCTCCAAGCGCGTACGAAGGTGCAATTTGGGCAGATGCAAAGCTAAAGGAAAAGAACACATGAAACCAAAGCTGTGGTATCACTCCGTGAGTGGACGGATACGTTTTGAAGAAACAAACGGGTGGATGCCGTTGTACGAACATCCGAAAGAATGGGTCGGTTTAACGAAAGAAGAGCGTCTGAAAATTTCTACGGAAAACAAACCGTATGTAGCTGACATTATGGCAGCGCATGAGGAAGAACTGAAAAGGAGAAACACATGAGCAAAGAATTTATTTCTCGTGGCGACGAGATTTACAAACCACGCTTGGCGCAGCCCGGTAAAGATGTCATATGGGTGCCGACGCCGAGCAAGCTGATCGCACAGACATTAGAGATCGCCAAAGTCAATGAGAACGATCTTCTATTTGATTTGGGTGCGGGGGATGGCTACGCCGTCATTGCAGCCGCACGTGACCATAATGCACGAGCAGTCGGTATCGAATTTAATCCCGACATGGCAGCGCTTGCTAGGCGAAATGTCGAACGCGCAGGAGTCTCCGATCGCGTGACCATTATCAACGGCGACATACTTCAAGAAGATTTTACGCAAGCTACAGTCATCTTCATGAATCTACGCCCAGAGCTAAACCGACGTTTACAGCCAGCCTTGTCGCGTATGCAACCCGGCACCAGAGTAATTTCTATTGGATACGCTCTGGAGGGCTGTGAACCGAGTGATTCAGTAACCGCAGACGGCGCCACCGGCTATGTATGGGTGGTCACATGAGCATGTGTACGCAATGTGGCTCATGGACTTCCAAGACCAAAGAGACTCGCAAAGATACCCGCTATAACTGGAAATGGAGGTGGCGTGTCTGCAATGACTGCGGGCATGATTGGTCTACGTATGAGATCCCTGTGGAAAATCTAGGCGAAGTTGAACCCGCTGACCCCAACGGCAAACTTGAACGCTAACTACCCCCCTGACAACTGTCAGGAGCCTAACTGAGAAAATCATGACCGAAACCAAGTATGAACCTTTACCGCTCTACCAACTCACAACCAAGGACGATGAGTTCATCTTGAAGGCGAATGCGGGTTTATCCCAATTGCTCAACAACACAAACGAAGTCACAGTGCGGTACTACAGTAAGACACAGAAAGAGACGATCACGATGGCCGCACTGTTCCGCAAAGAGTTACATATTGCGTTAGACATCTTCCTAGACAGGATCCGCGATGGCAACGAAAAGTAAACCCCCTGCGCTTCAATGGCCGTTCCCTGCGGTCTTACCCAAGTACAGCGCAGCCAACCCACCCCCAACAACAGAGAAAGAACGTGCGAAGCGCAAGTCCAAGAAAGACTTCCAATCCATGCTCAATGAAACCGGGAGCCCCCCGTGGTAACTGATCTGATCACACTCGACTTCGAGACGTTCTACGATGACGAGACCGGCTTCAAGAAGCAGACGACAGAGGAATATCTCCGTGATCCACGCTTCCACGTCATCATGGTTGGTATCAAACGCAACGACGACCCGCCCTTTTGGGTGCCGGGGCCACAGGTTGCCGAACGACTGAAAGAACTGCCGTGGGATCGCAGTCTGCTTCTGTGCCACAACACGCTGTTCGATGGCGCGATCTTGGCATGGCTGTTTAAGATCGTACCCGCCGGATACCTTGATACGTTGAGCATGGCTCGCGCATTGCATGGTGTAGATGCCGGGGGGTCACTGGCATCATTAGCTGAGAGGTATCAACTTGGCAAGAAAGGCGATGAGGTCATCAACGCGAAAGGCAAACGCTTCGTTGACTTTACCCCGGAAGAATTACAGACGTACGCAAACTACTGCATAAACGACGTGCAGCTCACGTATGACCTGTTCATAAAGCTCGCCAAAAATTTCGACGAGTCCGAACTCAAGCTCATCGATCTTACGCTGCGGATGTACACGGAGCCGGTCCTTAAGCTCGACGACGCGCTACTGAATGGCCGCTTAGAGCAAGTAAAAGAGGAGCGCAACGAGTTGCTGCGTGGGCTGATGACACAGCTCAAGTGCGAGAACGAAGAAGAGGTGCGGAAGAAACTAGCCAGCAACAAGCAGTTCGCGTCTGTCTTAGACAGCTTCGGGGTTGACCCGCCTATGAAGGTTAGCCCCACCACTGGCAAGCCGACCTTCGCGCTAGCTAAAACGGACGAGGGTTTTATCGCGCTGCAAGAGCATGAGGACACATTCATCCAACATCTATGCGCTGTGCGTCTCGGCACGAAGTCCACGATGGAGGAGTCGCGGATCAAGCGGTTCCTCGACATTGGGTTCCGCAACCGGGGGCATCTGCCGGTCCCACTAAAATACTACGGCGCACACACAGGTCGATGGGCGGGGCAGGACAAGATCAACCTCCAGAACCTGCCGAGCCGCGACCCAAAGAAGAAGGCACTCAAGAACGCGCTGGTTGCACCAGAAGATCATTACATCATCAACGCCGACTCATCACAGATCGAGGCGCGGGTGCTTGCATGGCTAGCTGGTCAAGACGACGTGGTGCAGCAGTTTGCTAAGGGTGAGGATGTCTACTCGATCTTCGCATCGAAGATTTACGGACGCCCGATCTCCAAGGCGGATCCCGTCGAGCGGTTCGTTGGCAAGACTTGCATCCTCGGACTCGGGTACGGCACAGGCGCAGCAAAGCTACAGCACACGCTCGCCACGGCACAGCCAGTCAATAAGAACATGACTATTGACGAGTGCCAAGACATAGTAAAGATCTACCGCGATGCCAACGAGATGATCCCTCAACTATGGCAGGACGGGGACGACGCCATCCGAAGCATGTTCCACGGCGGGGGCGACTACTACTTTGACCGACGTGGGAGCCTGATCATCACGAAAGAGAGCATACGCTTGCCTAACGGACTTCATATCCATTACCCGAATATCACGCTGGAACAGGGTAAGTTTACGTATAAATCTCGAAAAGGTCCGGTCTCGATCTGGGGCGGAGTGATCGTCGAGAACGTGGTGCAAGCCCTTGCCCGGATCATCGTGGCTACACAGATGCTCAAGGTCGCCGAGCGGTACAAGGTGGCCTGTACTGTGCATGACTCGATCGTCGCTGTCGTTCACAAAGACAAGATCGATGAAGCCGTGAACTACATCACTGAATGTATGTCTACACCACCAAGCTGGGCGGAGGGTCTGCCCATCACATGCGAAGCAAAGTACGCGCAAGCGTATGGACAATGCTGAACCAACCCGATATAGTCAAAGGAAGCCGTTATGTCAATCATGAAACAGAATGAAAAAGCTGAAACGCACGAACAAATTGTCTACGATCTAAAAGGTATCACCTACGTCCCACACTACCGAAACAGCTCAATCTTCGTCGGTCCCGGTTATCCAAGACATACCAACACACGGTATTCAAAGGCAGAACTGTTACTGCGTGGCGCAAAGCCACGGACTGAGTTTTTGTGGTCGCGTGGCAAGACGGGGGATGTTTCCGACCGTAACCCATAGAGGATCTATGTCAGCCACCGACTTCACTTGGTCATACTCTTCGCTCAAGGACTACATCAATTGCCCTCGGCAGTATCACGAGGTCAAGGTTCTCAAGCGGTTTACTAAACGTGTCACGCCACAAATGCGGTATGGCACAGAAGTTCACTCAGCCATAGAAGATTATGTGCGTGAGGGTAAACCCCTAAAGAAGAACTATGAAATTTACAAGCCAATGCTGGATGCGGTCCGTGAGATCCCCGGCGAGAAGTTTTGTGAATTCAAGATGGCGCTTGACCGAAACATGTCCCCGTGCAGTTATGGCAAGAATTACTGGGTACGTGGGATTGCGGACTTGGTGGTCATCGACGGCGACAGTGGGTTTGTCATTGACTACAAGACTGGCAGTAACAAGTACCCGGACCCGAATCAGTTGAAGTTGATGGCTATCATGGCATTCGCGCATTTCCCCGAGCTTCAGAGCATCAAGGCTGGGCTACTGTTCGTAGCCCACGCTAGTTTTGTGACCGAGGAGTACACCCGCGACATGGTGTCGTCAATGTGGGAAAAATATTTCGCGCCCGATCTCGATCGCTTACGGGGTTCTTACACGAGCAATGTGTGGAACCCCAACCAAACCCCGCTGTGCGGCTGGTGCCCAGTGGATACATGCGAATACCACCGAGGATAAGTATGGAAGAAGTCATTGATCACGCGATGCCGCTTATCAACATTCGCGCACTCACAAAGACAATCGAGCAAGAACTTCTCAAACGGGATTTCTTAGCCGCACGTGAGACCTCACTGAACATGATCGTAGAAGTACGCGCTTTAAGTTTAATCATCCGACACATGCAGCAGCAAGAAGAGGCGCTAACGCAAGCGAGGGATAAAAATGCCATACAAGAACAAACCGAGACCGTATAAAAAAGAGTATCAGCAACAGGTCGAGCGCGGCGAGCATGAAGACCGCATGGAGCGCCAACGTGCAAGGCGGACGCTCGACAAGAAAGGTGTTAACCGAAAGGGTAAGGACGTGGCGCACGTCAAAGCCTTGAGCAAGGGTGGCACGAACGCTGATGGATACAAACTTGAATCGCCCAGTAAGAACCGATCGTTCCGTCGCAACTCTGACGGTTCGATGAAATGAGCAGTTGCAGGGCGTCGCTGTTAGGCGTGAGTGGGCGACTGGGGAAGGCTTCAAAACCGCGCCAGCTAATTAGCGGGACTCCTCTTCGCTGAATTAGCCGACTAACCCCCGTAAGGGGTCAGTACAACACGTAAAGGATCGTCATGGAAGTCATTGATAACACCGCGTTGCGTATCGTTGTACCGACCGGTGATGTACCATCAATTAAAAATCACATCGAGCGATGTGAAGTCTTGCAAAGTAATACACAGCACTCTGAGCTGTTGGTCTACTGGGGTATCAACGAGATGCAACGTCTCGCAAGGCTGTATGCCGACATACCCTCACCAATCGAACGCGACTACAAGTGGCCGGGGCTCTACAAGCCCTTCAAACATCAGCGCGTCACTGCTGCGTTCCTGTCTATGCGCGATCGTGCTTTCTGCTTCAACGAAGCGGGTACAGGCAAGACCTCCTCCGTAGTCTGGGCAGCGGATTATCTGATGCAAGAAAAGCAGATCAGACGTGTGCTGATCATCTGCCCGCTGTCGATCATGTACTCCGCATGGCAAGACGATATCTTCAAGACGGCGATGCATAGGACTGCGGCCGTAGCGCATGGTGACACGAAGAAGCGCCAGAAAGTTATTAGAGGAGAGTATGAGTTCGTCGTGATCAACTACGACGGGGTGGGTACGGTCGAGGACGACATCAAGGCATCAGGGTTTGACCTAATAGTCATCGACGAAGCAAATGCGTATAAGAACACTTCAACTAAACGGTGGAAGACCTTGAGCCGCTTGCTTACCCCCTCTACACGCTTGTGGATGTTGACCGGCACCCCAGCGTCACAGTCCCCTGAGGACGCCTTCGGCCTTGCCAAGCTCATCTGCCCCGGCAACGTACCGAAGTGGAAGACCACATGGAAAGAGCAAGTGATGTATCAAGTCTCGCGCTTCCGCTGGCTCCCCAAAGTGAACGCTCGCAAGCTCGTGTACCAAGCTCTACAGCCCGCGATCAGGTTTGAGAAATCACAATGCCTTGATCTACCTAGCGTGACATATCAGACGCGCCATGTCGCACTGACTGCGCAGGTTGCGAGGTACTACAAACTGATCAAGGATCAAATGCTCGTCGAGACTGCGGGCGTACAGATCACAGCGGTCAACGCTGCTGCGAAGGTCAGCAAGCTGTTACAGATTTCAGGTGGCGCAGTGTATGCAGAGGGCAACGACATTGTTGAGTTCGACATCGGCCCGAGGCTCGACACACTGCTTGAGGTACTGGAAGAGACTGAGCACAAGGTCATCGTCTTTGTACCGTTCCGTCACACGATCGAACTCGTCAGCAAATTTTTAACTAGTAAAGGAGTGACCAATGAAATCATAAGCGGAGACGTGACCGCTCGTAATCGAGCAGACATCATCAGTCGATTCCAAAAGCAAACTGACCCACGTGTACTTGTTATTCAACCTCAGGCGGCTTCGCACGGTGTAACACTGACTGCCGCTGATACCGTTGTCTTCTGGTCCCCCGTAACAAGTGTGGAGACATATCTGCAATGCATAGCGCGGATCGATCGTGTCGGTCAACAGAACAAGATGACCGTCGTACACCTGCAAGGGTCTGCGATCGAGAGACAGATGTACACAATGCTACGCAACAAAGTGGATCTGCATAGTCAGTTAGTCGATTTGTACAAACAGGAGTTAGAGAATGAGTGAGACCGCTGAAGTAAGCATGGAAAGTGATCTTGGCTTTGAAGATCTGGTCAAGGCATACATGAACATCCGCGAGGCACGTCAGCAACTGAAAGAGAAGTACGAGCTTGATGACGCCGCGCTATCGAACGATATGAACACTATTGAGGGACTGCTGCTCAACAAGTGTAACGAGATCAACGCAAGTAGCATCCGCACAGGTTATGGCACGGTCGTGCGCAAGTTGAACGAGAGGTTCTACTGCAACGATTGGCCGAACTTCAGAAACTTTGTTCTTGAACACGGCGCGATCGAACTGCTAGAGCGTCGCATTCATCAAAGTAACTTCAAGGAATTCATGGAAGGTCGGCTAGAGAAAGACGGTCTGCCTCCCGGAGTAAACGTCATGCGTGAGTATGGCGTAGTTGTTCGTAAACCCACCAAGTAAGGAAAGTCAATCATGGCTAATGAACTCGCAACCCTCATCGCTAACAATCCTGCACTCGTTCAAACCGGGCTCGATGAAGATACCGCCGCCATCGCAGGTGGTAGTCGTGGGGGCACGAAGCGTATCTCGATCAAGGGCGGCGTCTTCCGCAAGTATGTTGGCGGTAAAGAGGTCGGCGCGATCGAAGACCGTCACATGAACATCATCTTCGTCAAGATGGCGCACAAGCCCGCGCGTACGTACTACGAGCAAGACTACGTGGAAGGCGAGCGGATCAGCCCGACTTGCTGGTCTACTGATTCCGATACCCCGGATGCGGAAGTCCCGAGTCCGATGTCCGACAAGTGCTCGAACTGCCCGAAGTCAATCAAAGGCTCGGGGCGGAACAACAGCGCGGCGTGCCGTCTGTCTTGGCGTACAGCAGTGGTTCTTCCCAATGATCCGTCGGGCGACGTGATGCACTTGACGCTTCCGGCTACTTCTGTGTTTGGTGAGGAAGACAACGGTCGCTATCCGTTCCGTCCGTACATCATGTATCTCGCAGCACACAACGTCGCAGCGGGGCGCGTAATCACTCGCATGGCGTTTGATACTAAATCGCCAACTCCAAAGGTGATGTTCAGTGTGGCCGGGGTTGTACCGGACGAAGATCTCGCCGTGCTCGCTAACCAAGCGAAGAGCCCAGCAGCAGAGAGCGCGATCAAGATGACGGTCTACAAGGCTGACGAGCCCGCAGGTGAAGCCACACGGGCGCAACCTGTGCTGCGCGAGAGCGCGGGGCTCAACGAGACCAAGACCGCTGAGACGAGCGAAGTCATCAAGAAGTGGTCCAAGAAGAGCTGATATGTCGAGGTCATATAGTCAAGAGTTCGTAGACTACGTGACCAAGACAGAACGCGAGAGCGCGGGTATTGATCTAGCAAGGCTATGTATCAAAGCTAATCTGCCCGCTGCTTTCGTGGCACAGTTTCTTGGTGTGTCACGCATGACAGTCTACACATGGTTCCGAGGGGAGAAACTTCGCTTCAAGAATATGTTGATGGTGGAGTCTCTGACCGCACGGATTCAGAAAGATCTAGATGCCGGTAGATTGCCGGTCGATAACAAGAAAGGAGCAAAGGCATACCTTGAAGAGCTAGGTATGCAAAACAAGCAAGAGTAGGTGGCCCCCACCATCTACGACCTTCATAGGCGAGCGAGTCTCGCCTTTTTTGACCCTGACAACAGATGCTAAAACAATTTTATGAGAAAGCTCTTCCAGTCATGGAAGGAGGCATGTACTGCATCGGTGCAGCGGACTCGACAATGCGCGATCCAGATGCGCCACACAAGCCAAGCCCATACGCATGGAAACATCATTGGGTGGAATCATTAGAGGAGGCGTACGACAAAGTTGAACAACTGAAGAAGGCGGACAAATATAATATCTACGTTGCGATGGGCATCTTCCCCGGCCCGAAGCGAGATGCCGAGACTTGCGCTTTTCTGAAGACGGTGTTCCTCGACATCGATGTCGGCCCCGCTGCTGTCAAAGCGAAGATGGGGTACGCGACAAAAGAAGAAGCCATCGCCGCGCTAGATAGATTGATACAAGAAGCAGAGTTACCAGAACCGTTCCGCGTGGATTCAGGAGTTGGTATTCATGCTTATTGGGTCTTTGATACGCAGATCCCGAAACATGAATTCATCCCATACGCCAAACTTTTCCGAGACCTGTGCAGAAAGCACATTGACTTCGACCCAAATGCAAACTCCACAGACGCCGCCCGCTGTATGCGATGGATCGATTCCGTCAATTACTCCGCTGAAACCCCACAACATACGAAAGTTCTTAGCGACGAGCTGCACATATATTCTTTCGACGAGTTCAAAGAATTCTTAGGTGAGCCGCCGTTTGATGTCAAAGAAATCTTAGCCTCCGCGCACAAAGGGCTAGACGAAGAGACTAAGAAGTTTCTGAAGAACGACAACTTCGAGCGGTCGTTTGAACAACTCGCCGCAAAGAGTCTCGATGATGTTGGCTGTAATCAGATCAAGAACATCATCATTAACGCACGAGATTTGGTAGAGCCGCTGTGGTGGGCGGGGCTATCGATTGCGAGATTCTGCGACGACGGCGACACAGCAATCCACAAACTATCCGAAGACTACGACGGCTACAGCCATGAAGAGACAAAACAAAAAGCAGAACGTCTCGATGCCCCCCGAACCTGCCAATGGTTCCTTGAGAACTACCCCGATCACTGTGATGGATGTCAACATCGAGGAAAGATCAACAGCCCTATTTCTCTCGCCCGAGTCTTTAAAGTTGCTCCCCCGTCCAATGAGACGGACCCAATTCGGACGGACGAGGATTCCCAAGGTATTCAAAGTTTCCCGAATGCCCTCTTCCCATTCATGAGAGGGGAGAAAGGTGGTATCTACTACCAGCCGCCACCGAAAATCGACAAAAAAGGGAAGAAACATCCGCAAGATGTAGAGATGATCTTTCCGTACGACTTTTATCCAATTCGCAGGATCTATAGTCCACACGACGGCGAGTGTTTGATGATGCATGTGGATCTACCACGTGACGCGCGTCGATCATTCCTGTTACCGATGAGGTCGGTGTATGCGCAAGAAACTTTCCGCTCACTTCTTACCTCAAATGGCGTATTGTTTTCACACCATAACTCGCAATCAATCATGAACTACGTAATCAAATGGGGGCAGTATATGCAGACCTCGGGACAAGCTGAAGTTATGCGGATGCAGATGGGCTGGACTGAAAATATCTTCGACGACTCGTGGGTCGATCGATCGTTCGTCATCGGCACACGCGAGATAAAAAAGACAGGCGAAGTTACAGACGCCCCAACATCACCGTTTGTGAAAGGCGTGTCACGACTACTGCATCCGCGCGGTACATACGAGAAGTGGCAGCAGTCGGCTCAAGAACTTAACGCGCCGGGGTTCGAGCTACATGCACTCGCCATGCTCGCTGGATTTGGGTCGCCATTGATGTGCTATACATCAACTTCAGGTGTCACCATTTCCTTTACAGGCAAGTCAGGTGTAGCCAAGACCGGTGCTTTGTACGGGGCGCTAAGCATCTGGGGCAACCCGAAAGAGCTAAGCGTATGTGAGACGACGGAGAACGGATTTACTGGGCGCTATCTATCTCTACGCAATCTTCCGTTCGGCCTTGACGAGGCATCGAATCGTGAGGGCAAGTGGATCTCAGACATGATCCACAAAGTGTCGCATGGCAAGACGAAGATCCGTATGCAAGCATCCGTCAATGCTGAGCGTGAGTATGAAATGGCCGGGTCGATGATCGCCATCATCACGACTAATCAGCCGTTATACGCAAAGCTGGAATCCTACAAAGTTAATCCAGACGGGGAAGCCGCACGGCTCATGGAGTTCATGCTTGCAAAGCCTGAAGCACTTGAGATAGGTGGTGGCAGTATCGGTCGCATGATCTTCGACCCGTTTAACTTTAACTACGGTCATGCGGGGCCGAAGTTTGTGCAAGCCTTGATGCAGTACACCGACAACGCTATCCGAGACATGATCAACAGATGGCTAGCGCGGTTCGCTGCTGACTTCGGACATGACTCTGCGTATCGCTTCCACGCTAACGGCGTAGCGTCGATGTTCACAGCAGGAGAGGTCGCGAACAACGCAGGCATCATTAACTACGATCTTGAACGCATATACAAAAGCACGATCAAAGAGTTGATCAACATCCGCGACACAGTGATCGAAGTCAATCGGACAGACTACAGCGCCTTGCTTGGCGAATACATCAACAAGAACCTCAACAGCATTTTGGTGTTGCACGACAAGCGAGTGAAAGTAGAGCCGCGCAATCAGATCGTCGCTCGCATCTCTGTTGATGAGAACTTGCTACAAGTGTCGAAGACAGAGTTCAAGAAATATCTGCAAGATCGAAACATCTCGTCGCGTGAGTTCGAAGAGGATATGCGGCAACGTGGCTATCTCACCGAGGTCAAGAAAGGTAGGCTGACGACCGGATGGAACGGCGGGTTCGGTACAGACCCCGTGTACCTGTACATATTCAAGACACAGATCCCAGAGGAGTGGAAGAATGGACCCGCAGCAGATGCTGGAGCCTGAGTGGATATTCCCGTTTCAAGGCATGGCAGTTGGGGATAGTTTCTTTATCCCCACTGCACGGGTCGCAGAGATGATGTACGCGATTGAGTCGGGGGCCAAGCGGGCGCAAGTCCGCGTTAAGGCTTACCCGACTATCAAGGATGAATGCTTAGGCGTACGTGTGTGGCGGGTGCGCTAGTCTTCCAGCCCGTATGCTTTCAATGATTGAACAATCTGATTCTTAATCATATTTTGCTGAAACATGTTGATCCTGAGCAAGTCTTTACGATCGGCGGGCGAGTAGTATTCCGCTCGCCGAATTTCGTTCGCTTCTTGCCGTAGCTTACGCAGCTCGCCGTTAACATTCTGGTTATACTCGGCGACAATCGCCTCATCAAACGGGTGTTTTGAGATGTAGTCAGCGTACTTGGGCGGGTTCGTAGCAAACATCTTCAAGCGCCGCTCGATGTCGGCAACTTTCTGTTCCGCCTTTGCGAACTCCCGCGCATCAACATTCCCACGTGTGCCAAAGAAAGACCCAAGCAACGGAATGTCGTTCTTGGGATTGAACGCTTTCTCGCCAGTGGAAAGCTGCGATATCCCGTACGGCATCTCGAACAGCAATTTAGCAAATCCATCCGCGTAGCTGTTAGCGAAAAAGTACAGCGAGTTCGGGCTCCAATCAAAGAAGCCGTCAGTCTCATCCGCTAAATATCGAGCAGCGTCTTTATAGATCTCCGGAATCTTGTCCCCAGCAGTATACGCATCACCGAAGCGACGGTTGCGATCATTGTAGATGTCTTGCCCTAGACCATTCTTATTCATCGCAAACTCAATCAGCGGTCGCGCAAAGCTAGGCATGATTGAGTCAATAGCAAACTGAAGCGGCATCTCTGTAGCAGGCATCCGCGAAACCGGCAGCGGAATGAATGAGTCAAACGCGATCTGTGTGAATACATTAGCCAGCGCGTCACTAACTTTTGCTTCACCGAATGTCGCTGAAGCTAGCTGTGCTCCGGCTGAAGCAAACGCGCCAAGACCAAAGCCCCACGGGATCTGAATAATTAAAGGCTCGTCAAGATCAAGCCCGAGCAAGTCTGTAACTTTCTCAGGGATATGGAACCGCGCATACCGGGTCCATTGCTGCATGTTGTCGTAAGCAACGGTATTGCGACCGAGGTCATCGTCATCCGACATCATGAGCGCCATCATATAAACCACGACCCCAGACATGAATAATCCAGCCGTGGCAACTCGGGCATTTTTTTGCCGCGCCAGATAATTCTCACGCCACTTAGCAAGAGCGGCCGGGTCAGTTTGAATTGATGTCGGAAGAGATTTCTCTACGTTTTTAATATTTCTGAATGCAGGCGCTACTGCTTCAATCGCGCGGACCGCACCAGTTGCAGCGGGGCGGAAGAACATGAAGAGAGACCCGAGGATCTTGCCCCACTGTCCGACCTGTTCAAAGTTTGCAAGGTTCTTCACGTAAGCAACCGCTTTAGCTGCGGCCTCATCACGTGACATGCCTTGCTTGATATAACGGTCTCGAACAGAAGCGAAAGCTGCGGAGCGACTGGCAATCTCAAACATGTCGTTCCAGATATCAATGAACTTGTTGATATCTTCGACCTTGCGCACAACGCCGTTACGTCCAAGATTCTTATACAGCTCCTGAAACTGAGAACGCAGGCTCATGCCTGCGAGGTATGACACCATACCCCCAGCGCGGATGTACTCCACCATATCGCGGATGTACGGGTCTTTCTGCGCCATTGAGTTGAGAGCGAGTTCAGCTTGCTTGCCGCCTTTACCATAAGTGGCCGCAACCGTCATAGCTTTATATAACCCATTCTTGAACACGACGCGGTTAGCAAGCGTACTCAAAAACTCCGCCCCGGCCTTCGGACCCATCTCTGCGCCAAGCGTAAACGCATTCGTGAACGCATCAGTCACAAAGTTCTTCGGCGCGAATTGATAGTTGTAGCGAGTATGGGTCTTACCGATAAAGCTAGTGATGCCATTTGCCGCTGTGATGATGCCGTTTACAAGCGGATCTGTATTCTGATATGTCTTGCGGATTGCTTCGCGGTAGTTTTTGTCAGCAACTTTCAGAACATAGACTGTGCCGTCTTTTTCGTAATGAAAGATGTAGTCGGGGTTGCTGCTGTATTTCTTCAGATCTCCGTTATCGCGTTCCGCGAACTTGATAACTTTGTAGACCGACCCACCCAGTAAGCCCTGTCCGTTTGGGTTCTTTTTATCGTTTGCTTCAAGAGAATTCTTGACCGCCAACGTCACATCTTTGCGCCCAGCGCGAACAGATGCTCGCACTGCGTCGGACAGAGCTTGCAAAATTGGATTCGCTGCGACCGTTGAACGCCCTTCCATCGCAAACGCCACGTCCTGCAACTCCGCGCCCATGCGACGACTGTTCGGATCAAGCATTTCATCAACTTCAGTTGCGCCGACACTCTTTTTACGCTCCGCGCCTTTTAACGGCACATAGTGCTTATAGCCATAGAAATTGACGTGGTTGGTAACCGGATCAGACCAATAATTAGATTCTTTATCTAGTTTGGCCGTAACGTCAGTTACTTTTTTCAGAGCGGTAAGTACATCGGTTAATTCTTTTAAGTAAAGGCTCCGCTTGTACTCATTGGTAATGTTATCGACCGACGCTTTATCCATCGCCGTGACTTGATACACATCAGGGTCGTTCGGGCTAGTGGGATAAAAAGCAGTCTCGACACCTTTAACAGTGCCGTCTTTCTTGATTACTTGAAGCTGACTCTCCCCAAATTTATCGACGTATGCAGTCGTCTCATAATTTACAGGGTTGCCGTCTTTATCAATATTTTTAAAGACAATCTTGTTCAAGCGTTTACGAAGCGCTTCAGCTTCAGCTTTAGTGAGTTTGTCCTCTTTCAGAGACTTAAAGATTGCATCGCGCCGCGCATTTGCAGGCGGAGTCAACGGTACAAGCATCAGGTATTTGACCATCCGCCGCTCGGGCTCGTGCAGAGCTTCCGTTAGTAAATGCAACTGCGGAAGAACATCATCAATCTTTTTCCCGACTTTCTTTGCATAGACATCAAGCGCTTGTTCTAGGTCACGATAAACCGGAGCGACTTCCCGCAAATAGTAGTCTTTAGTCTTGCCGGTCGCAGTCGTGATTGCGCTGTAGATCGCAGTGATATTTGGCCCGCTATACGTCAGCTTCTCCGCCGTTGCAAGGGCATCTTCCCACAGCTTGATGAAGTAGCGATCGTTCTGAATATTGCGAGCCAGCCTCTGCATCCCCGGCACACTCGTTGTAGCCTTGCGCCAGTCGTTCGCTGTACGTGGCTTCTCTTTACTGTCAAGTTCATAGTCCGCTGGGATCGTGTTCAGGCTGAGAACAGGCGCTGGCGTCGCCGGTTTGGCAGCAGCGGTCTTCTTAGCGGCAAGCGGTTCAACCTCAACAAGAGCAGGGGCAGTGATGATATTGCGGAAGATTTCAGCGGTCTCGATCAACGCGTTACCTTCAAAGCCGGGGAGTGTGGCTAAGAATGCTTTGCCTTGCTTCGGTACATAACGCTTACCTTTTGGTTTCTCTACCTCGTCAACAACTGCATTATCTTCAGGCGTGACTAGTTCTTCCACCGTATACAGATCGCGTTTCTGCTCTGGCTTCAGTCGAGAATTAAGATCGCTAGCAAAAGCCTTGAAGAATTCGGGCCGCAATTCCATCGCAGTAGCGCCGGGGCGCAGAAGATCAAACATCTTCATGAACATCTTCGTAAATTGATGGAAGAGGTTCGCGGCTTTCTTGGTGTACTTTGCAAGTGGACGTGACTGGATGTTAGCTAACTCAGTTTGAAACCGAGTGTCAGTCATTGCGTAGCTGACAAACTCATACAGACTTTCAAACGCGGGCTTGAATCGTCCGTTTAACTTCGGTTTTGCAGCGTCAAAAATCTTCTGTAAGTGCTGCATTGCCTCGCGCTGCGCGTCAGTCAGCGCGGAGGGATTGGTCAGATACGTGTAAATCGTCTGAACAGTTACTGCATGAACAATCTCATGCAGGACCGTAGTCTCATCCATCCCGTCTTTAGACAGGTAAATCGTATTAGTCTTGGGATCATACTCAGCAAGTTTGCCAGCCGCCTTCAGCCGTGCGTCAACATCCGCGCCTGTCTTAAATTGAGGCGGGTTCTTCATCGCAAAGGCGCGAATCGAACTGGCGATGTGCGACGTAAGAGCGGCAGAGATCTGTTGGCGAAGAGCAAGGATGTCGGCAAAGTCGCTCGTTGCTCCGGTACCTTTCAACTCGTCTTTGCTAGGCTGATATATGCGTAGTCCAGTTGCTGTCTTGGCAATTGAATCTAATACACGACTAAGAATAATTGCAGGCCGAGCTTTGTCTGCTGATTCTAGGTCTTGTTGCAGAGTCTCTTTAAGGCTAGCGCCTTTACCCTTTTCTTGCTCGCTTTTGCGCGTTTCTTCAGCCGCGCGTTCATCAGCGCGGCGTTTAGTTTCAGCCGCTTGATCTTGTTCCCGTGTAGTTTCAATCACCTGCTGTCGCTTAGCACCGCGCACACCGGGGACATACTCGCCCGTCTTGACTAGTGCGTCGGCAACTTTATCAACCGCATTCGTTACATCCTGTACAGTCGGTCGGAAGACATCAAAATCTTTGCCCGCCGAGACTTCATTGACTGGCACCCCAAGTCGCGCAGCAACATCCGCGTTTACCGAATCAGTAAATGTTTTTTGAAGCTCAGGCGATAGCTGCCCCCAAGCTGGCAGATCAAAATCCACCCGATCAGACTGTTCAGCGCGGAACAGATCGTAGTTAACAGCCGACCGCTGCTCAGGAATCGACTGTTTCTTAGACCGTAAATCTTCTAACTCAGCAATTGCAGTCTGATGTTCATCGTACGTGTTGCGGCGGATGTTGTTCAGATAGAAATCACGCTCAGCAAGTGTCAGCTCGCCCCACGACGGGAGCGGTTTCTTTGCTTCACCAAATTCCCCCCGGGCTTCCTCATACAGATCAATCACCGGCTGAGGCGTAGCGCCGCGCTCAAGATCAAGTTGACCTTGTTCCTTTGGTACAGGGGGTTGGCGGACTTCAGTCTCAGCAGTAACTGTCTCAACCGGTTTTGGTTTGCGCCCGCGACGCGGGAACATTTCAATCTGTTCACCAAGTGGCGCAGGTAGACCCGCAACAATTGCAGCCGGGGGAGTTAACTGGACTTCTGGCGCTGCTGTTCCTTGAGCAACCGCTTCTGTTCTTGCTTCTTCTGTTTGGACGGCTTGGGGGGCTTCAGTGACACTGGGGGCTCCTTGAGGTGGGGTAGCAGGAGTTAAAAGTGTGCGCGAGCCATTTGCCCGCATCGGGGAAACCAAACCAGCTTGCTCCATCTGTTCAAGCAATCGTGCGGCGTGGTTATATCCGATCCGGAGTTGCCGTTGAAGCAATGAAATTGAAGGACGCCCCGTCTTCGTGACAATATCAACTGCCTGATCATAAAATTGCTCAGACGTAGCCGCAGGGGGAGTCGTAGCCGCAGGAGGAGTCGTAGCCGCAGGAGGAGTCGTAGCCGCAGGAGGCGCGGGAGGCGCGGGAGGCGCGGGAGGCGCGGGGGGTGCAGGTGTAGTAGCCGCAGGCGCAGGAGGAGCGGGCGGAGGACTGAGATCCTCGGATAGCAAACCGCTAACCTTTGCTTGACGTTCCGCTTCGACTTTCTGTTCTTCTGGGGTTAACGCAGTCTGTGTCTGTGTTTGTGCAGCCGCTTCGGCTTCCGCCTTGGCTTGGAGTTCAGCGCCGCGCTTAGCTTCCTCTTCCTGACGAGCTGCCATACGGGTACGGGCACCACCAATACCCCCCGGACCAACAGACATACCGAATGCAGCCGCAACTGTATCGATGTACTCTTTTAACGCCTCAGCATCTTGTAGAGAAAGCCTAGCGCCGTAGCGTTCAGCAGCAGTCTGGATCAACTCAACCGGCGTTTCTTTCGCGCCGGTAACAAGAATGCCTTTGGTGATGTCCGTGGCAAGGTTGCCAGTAGACTTGGGATTTAACTTAAACGCACCAAGCGCAATCTTATCGCCGATGAATTCCGCAACTGTTGAAACAAGACCCGCAGGAAGAACACGCCCAAGTTCAATGTCTTCTGGGCGTCCTGTTTCTTCAATAGCCCGACCCGTGACCCCACCGAAGCCCTGCACACCTGCTTGTGCGCCAAGACCAATTGTGGCCCCGGTACGCTTAGCTGCTTGTGTCAATACTTGCTTGGCTTCGCGCTCAACAAATTCTTTAGCAGCTTGTTCGCCGCTTTCAGCCGCAACCTTTTGTGCGGCTTCCATCACGCCTTTCTTGATGAGCGTTTTACCCACCAGACCAGCAGCGGCACCGGGGATAGCCCCCACACCCCCGCCACCTATACCCCCCGCAGTAGCGCCCCCGGCCATAAACACAAGAGATTCAAGAACACTACCGAGACCCGCGCCCACCTGATACGGTAGCCAGTCGGTCAGAACAGTAGTGATTCCCTTATCCCACGCATTTGTGAACGAGTCAGACTCTCGGACAGTTTGACGGGCTTCCCCCGCCTTCATAGTCTGGACACCGGCCTGCATCATCTCCGGGCTACCAGCAACTTTGCCCGTCAATGCTTTTACCGCGCCATATGCTTCTTGCAATTGGCCGGGGATATTTCCAATCCCACGGAACAAATCACTGGATTTGTCTTCGTCTGACAACCGACGCGGGCCGGGGGGAGGCGGGGGCGTTAGCCCAACTGTACGCGAAGGGCGTGAAGAGTTCTGATGTAAATAGATCAGCCCTTCATCCGATAAGGACGACAGATCATTGTTATAGAGCGCAACTAGGTCCGCATCTGATAACTTGGAATAGTCCATCACTTTCCTTATTGAAGGAATCCACGACGCCGCATTTCTGCTTCAAGACTACTGGAGCCAGAGGCTCTATTAGCAGAAGCAGCGGCGATCCCCGCCCTCTTCGCCATAGTATCGACATCTTGCTGTGCACGAGCAAGACGTTCTACCACATCAGATTCAAAGTCATTAATTGTTTTAGCCGCACTATTGCGCAGACTCATAGCCTGTTTATTATCTGGTTTATCCTTTAACGACATTGTTGCCATACTTAGTTGCTTTAGTGCCGCAGCATATGGCCCGGTCGGTAGATTTCGTGCGCGTTCAATATCAGCTTCAATCTTCCGATACCGCTCTTGGGCTGCGTTGTAATCACGCATCCGCTTCTCATCCAAGATCTGACCGGATTGCTGTTGAAGTTTAATTTGCTCACGTAGATCGGTATTCTGACGATCGATTGCTTCAGCTTGTAGTTGTAACTCCGTGAGCCGATTTCTTTCCTCATTATTCAGGAACGCCCCAGCAGAACTCAAAGCAGAAGTCCGAGCACGAGTAGTTTCAGTGCGCCCAGCAGCCCCTGCTTTCTCTGCTGCACCACGGCGGCCAGCCTCAAGCCCACGAGCTTGTTCTTCTAAATCGAAGATGTCACGCATCCCGCGCTCACGTGCGGACTCTTCGCGTAGCGCGGCGTTCAACCCACTCGCCCCAGCAGCAGTCAATGCGCCGAGTCCACTTGTACGGCCACCGGCACCGATCAACGCTTGAATCAATTCACGTCGAGGAGCGTTACGCTCAGATTCAGCTAACGTGCCACGCCGACGCTCGACTTCAGCGGCCCGTGCTTTTGCCTCTTCCTGTGCCTTTGGCCCCGCAAGATATTCTTCAGTTTCTGCCCGAATACGCCTTGCTTCTGCGTTTGGATCCATCGAAATATCGGCTTCAGCCTCTTTTCGATATTTTAGACCCAGCGGATCCGGTGGTCCTGCTTGTTGTGCTCCTTGTTGCCGTAAATACGCAAGGCCGCTTTCACGCTGTGTGGGTGCAGCAGGGCGTGGTGCTTCGGGACGTGGGGCAGGTGGGGGCGGAGGCGCTTCTCGTGGACCGGCTGCACTAGTAGTTTGCCAATTAGATAGAGCATGGGGCGTAGCAGAGGTCTCGCGCCCGATCCCCCAATTACTCATCCCATGACGACGCCGTTCCCGTTCTTCACGGATCCGACGTTCTTCCTCAGTTTCTTCCTCTGGGGCTTCAGAAGGACCGCCCGCTTGAAAGGCAACAATCCCACCTCCAGCCATCCGCACATTACCTGCGCCGGGGGCAGCAGCGATCCCACTCATCAACGGGCTTTGCTGACCTTGACCCTGCATAGCCTGCATGATTTGCTTTAGCGCGGCTTGCTGTTGACGTTGATTATTTTGGGCGACACCAGTTGCTTGCTGGGCTACGCCTTGTGAGGGATTTACTTCACTCTTCGCACTTTCAACAGCTTCTTGCTGAAGCGCTTCGACAACAGTTGGCTGTTGCCCTTGCTGCTGCGCCATATCCGCGATCATTTGATTTTTCGCGGACGCTTGCATCTCTTTAACTTTGGCGAGCGCAAGTGCGTCAAGGAGATTGTTGGACATGCCCAAGCGTTTCATCAACGCAGCAGGATTACCTTTAAAGGTTTGAACCCGCGAGTCAACGTCACTATAGATAGACATAGCGCTACCTTATTTCTGCTTAAAGAGTGTATCCAACAGACTCAAGATGCCGCCTGTGCCGCCAAGAATCTCGGACAGAGCACTGGGCGCTTGATAGCCGTAACTCTGCGCCGCAAGGGGAAGCCCCTGCAAGAGTGATTGCGTAAACTGCACTTGCTTGTACGGAAAGTCGCGCTGCTCTTTGAACTGCTCATAGTCCGCAGTGATACCTTGCTGTTCGATATCGCGCTGTTGTCCGCCAAGATCAGCTTGCTTTTGTAGCGCCGCAAGACCGTACTGCTGCGCAGCTTGATTCGCAGCCATCTGACGTTGCTGCTCAGTATTGAACTGCCCTTGTGCCACGTCGTAAGCTGACTTATAGCCCTCGCCTAATGTACGTGCGATATTGGCCCCAAGTCCACGCTCAAGTTCACCCTCAAGAATCGCTTGCCGTCCGCCACCATACGAACCAGCGCGTGACATACGAGATGCGTTTTCCATCCTACGGATATCCGCTTGGCGATTCATCTCGTCAATCTGAGGCTGCAACGCCGCCGTCAGATACGGGTTCATATATTTACTGGCTGTACCTTGATCAGTAAACGACCCCGGCGTAAACGACTTCATCTGATCGGTAGGAATGATCAGATTGCCCAGCCCGCTAAAAGCTTGATTTTGAAGATTCGACGTGCCCGCAGTCAGCGGACCGGTGTATGTCTGATATGGCATGTCCGCGAGCGCTTGCCCGCGACCCAACATCTGCGTGACATACGGCCCCGCCCAAGTCGAGAGATTAGACTCAGTGCTGGTCTGTTTACCGGCTAGAGCATCCGGGGGGATATTCACCCCACCAACAGTAGCTGTGTTTGTACTGGTTGTCATATTAGCCTCGTGCCGGGAGGAATTTATTAGGGTTAATTTGCCGACCCTGTTTGGTTGTACCAGTCCGCGCTTTACGAATGCGGTCCATCATGCCGTACAACTGCTGTGCTCCGGCTTCTGAATTGCCGTTGCCAAGATGGCTAACAACATCAGCAGGGATTACAAACTCACCGTGGCTTAAACGAGCTTCTTGTTTGCCGTCGATATTAGCAGGGATCTTGTCCGCCATACCATCTGTGCCACCTGCGAGATAACGGCCGCGTGCCATATATGCGAGACCACCCTGAGCAAGCCCTCCATTATTTGCTTCAGGCAAAGGCGCAGCCGGTACAGCAACCGCAGCCGCAGGAGGAGCAGTTTTAGGAGTGTACGTAATATCAGAGAAATAACTACGCCCCGCTGAACCCGGCCTGCGATTTGGATCGTTCGGCATCGCTAACTGTTGACGCACAGCAGTGTATTGGGGGATACCGCCTTGATAGCCAGTCGGACGAGAAGAGGCTTCGCTACCACCGCCGAGTTTACGAGTTAATGCAGACAATCCGAGCCCAACAAGCGGATTAATTTTCCCGTCAGTCATTAAGCCCATATCGGTGAGAAGCTTAGGAATACCGGTCAACGGTGGTTTGTTGCCAGACCCACTACCCGAGCCACTACCCGAGCCACTACCCGAGCCACTACCCGAGCCACTACCCGAGCCACTACCCGAGCCACTACCCGAGCCACTACCGGACCCGCCAGCTCCACTACCTCCGGATCCGTCTGAACCGGGGTCCAGCCCGCCCGTATCGCCAGCACCTACACTGCCTGAACCCCCGCCAGACCCATCTGAACCGGGGTCCAGCCCACCAGTATCGCCAGCACCTGCGCCCCCCGAACCACCAGACCCATCTGAACCGGGGTCATACCCGCCAGCATCAGTTGTCTGCGCCGCAGTCCAAGCATCAAGGCGTCTGAAATATTCTTCGTCGGACATGTCATCAGGCAAACTCAGCGCATAAGCGTACAGCCCATTTGCTTGTTCCGGGGACAGACCAGCAAAAGTCTCAACAAGATCAGTATACGCAGGGTTTACATCAAGACCACCAAATTGATTTGGAAGAAAATCAGTCTCTTCCCACCACGGCGTAGAAATAAGATCGGGCTCGCTAGATCCGATACCAAACGCATCGCCGTAATCGTCCCAATTCCAATCATTCTCATCGGCCATAATTTCCTCGCATCGTCTCTAAGATTGCGTCGAAATCATCGGACGCATACGGTGTGTAGAGTTCATCAAACGGCGTCGGCTCAATTTGGACAGGCTGCGGCTGTTGCTGTTGCTGTTGCTGTTGCTGCTGTGGACTACGCCCGCCGAGTAGGGCTAGTAATGGCAAGATATTACTAAAATTAGTGCCACGAGTCGATGATGCAATCCCCGTCCCGGTATCAATCCCAGTCCCGGTTCCAGTCCCGGTTCCACCAGCTCCAGTCCCGGTTCCAGCCCCAGTTCCAGCTCCAGCATCCATCCCCGTCCCCGTCCCGGTTCCGGGACTGACTGGTCTAGTGCGCGGGCGAAGAGCCGGGGGTCTTGCACCACGCGGCGGGGGCGATGGTTTCTCGCCACGCAGCAATGCTGCAAAGAATTTTCCCCAGTCAAATTTACTTGGGTCGGTTTCTTCTTCGATTAGATCTTCGTCGGTTAAATCTTCGTCGGTTAAATCCTCATCAAGCAGATCCTCATCAAGCAGATCCTCGTCAAGCAGATCCTCATCGAGCAGATCCTCGTCAAGCAGATCCTCATCGAGCAGATCCTCATCGAGCAGATCCTCATCGAGCAGATCCTCATCGAGCAGATCCTCGTCCAAGAGTTCATCATCAAACAATAACTCTTCTTCCTCGACCGGAATCTCTTCTTCCTCGACCGGAATCTCTTCTTCCTCGACCGGAATCTCTTCTTCCTCGACCGGAATCTCTTCTTCCTCGACCGGAATCTCTTCTTCCTCGACCGGAATCTCTTCTTCCTCGACCGGAATCTCTTCTTCCTCGACCGGAATCTCTTCTTCCTCGACCGGAATC